>Ga0213861_10000047_pt1 | contig 77996 bp, 62 predicted proteins | sample PICome_4_FD_160110 | JGI IMG/M metagenome (GOLD analysis project Ga0213861, IMG submission 160110) | Coastal seawater microbial communities near Pivers Island, North Carolina, United States - PICO131 | ecosystem: Environmental > Aquatic > Marine > Coastal | place: USA: North Carolina... | reverse complement strand
AAGATAAACTAGCAGAGTTATATAAGTACGATCTGTTTTCTTCACTTAATGTTGAAGACCAGTCATTCCTTGCAGATACATCTAAGTATAAAAAGTTATCATAAGCTAAATTAAGAGATCCATATAAGGAGTTCACTTTTTTAATTGATTGAGGAACTACAATAGGAGCCTGTTGATTGTTAAGGTTATCTATAAAATACTTTGTAGGGATTTTAAAGTCTTCTCCAAATATTTCCCATCTCTCTGAAGTTCTTTTAGACATTGATCCACCAGCATTAAAAACAAAACTTAATTTATCAGAAATATTTTCTTTTGCAGTAATTAAAAAGTCAGAATTTAATTCTCCGTAGTTTATGTTTCTAATATTCATTCTACCCCCAGCATAGAAGTGATGACCAGGCTTGTAGACTTTGCTAAAATCTATATTAGTTATATCTGCTCCGACTCTAGCGAAGGCACTTAACCAATTAGTAAATTTGTAATCAATTTTAGTAAATCCTAAAAATCTATTTCTCCTCTCTGATTGTTCATCATTAAGTAACATCCAATAAGGATTCCCCTCTTGTCCACTTGCATAACTTATTGATTGGTATTCAAAAACATTTGATGGGTTGTCTACCTGATAATTTCTAAGATCGTTTTGATTTACATTTCTTGGTATTACGTAGAGATTGTCTAATAGACCCTGTGCACCTGTAACCTGATTATTATTATTTATCTTTTGAGTAAAGTAAGTTGCTTTTGAGTCTATAGTTAATTTATCACTTAATTTAGCGACAGCTCTTAAATTAAAGTTGTGGCTTTGAAGATCAGAATTTGGTAACATTGACTCAGAAGAGTTGTTAGTATATGAGAATCTGATTGAACCATTTTCATAGCCTTGGTCTAACGATATTGAATTAATTGCTCTAAATGCATCTCTAAAAAAGTCTCTAACATTATCAGGCTGAGCTGAGTATGCTCTTACTTCATCATTATAATAAGGAGATAATGCTCCGTTAAGTTTAGGTCCCCATGAGGATTTACCCCAAGAATTTAAAGTGCTTCTATCAGCATTGTAACGAGGTGAAGGATAAGATGCACCCAACGTTCCTTGTCCATATTCATTCTGATAACTTGGAAGAGTCAATGACATTGGCGTGTCTACATATAGATTAGATTTAATCGAAATTCCTAATCCTTTAGAACTTGAACCTTTTTTTGTTGTTATTAATATAACTCCATTCCCTGCCCTTGAACCATAAAGTGCTGCTGCATTTGGTCCTTTAAGTACAGATATTGATTCAACGTCATCTGGGTTAATATCAGAGATACCCCCTCCAGAAATTTCAGGTTCATAACTTGGAGTTCCTCCATCATCATTACTACCAGAGTTAATACCAGATCCATCAATAGGAATTCCATCTACAACAATTAATGCTTGAGTGTTTCCACCAAGTGAATTATTCCCTCTAATAGTTACTCTTGATCCAGAACCAATAGCTCCAGATTGTGTTATTTGTAATCCAGCAACTTTACCAGCTAAAGAACTAGCAAGGTTTGAATCTTTTATTGTATTTACATTGTCTCCGGAAACTTCCGAAACTGCATAACCTAAAGATTTTTTCTCTCTAGAAATACCAAGAGCAGTTACTACAACTTCATCTAGTAAAGCATTCGGTTCTAGTTGAATATTTAAAGATGCTGTTGAGTTTAAGATTATTTTTTGTGTAGCATAACCTACAAAACTTACTGAAAGTGTTTCCCCAACTGAAGTTTCTATTGAAAAGTTACCATCAAAATTAGTGGTTACACCGTTTGAAGTACCTTCAACAACAACGGAGGCACCTGGAAGAGGTATTCCGTTTTCATCAGTTACTGAACCAGTAATCTGTTGAGCATAAACTGAAAGGCTAAAAGCAAAAATCAGAAATACACTTAATATCGAATTTTTTCTCATAATTAGTTTTATTTAAACCAAATATGGAAAATTTAAAATTTCATAACAAAAAAACATATACTGCATAAATACTGCAGTAGTTTTTTTTTAAAATGATGTGAAGTGTCATTTAAAGCTTGGTATTATATTTCTAAAATATAATTATTCAGATCTACTCCTTTATCTAAATTAAGTTTTTTTGAAAGTCTATACCTTTGGCTTTCAACTGTCCTAAGAGAAATTCCTGAAATTCTTGAAATTTCATTATTTGAATGATTCATTTTAATATATGACGCTAACCTAATATCGGTTTGTGAAAACTTAGCTATTTGATTTAATCTTTTATAAAATTTTGGATAAACCTGGCTAAACATCTTGTCAAATTCTTCATAAGCCTTTTCTGAAGTGGTAATATTTTTAATTTCCCTTTTTATATTATTTAAATTTTTGGGATTTAAAATTTCTTTATCTATTTTATCCTTTATGCTAATTAAATAATCATTTCTTTGAGATATAAAATTCACCTTACTAAAAAGCTCTCTTTTTCTTAATTTAAGTTCTTCGTTGATTTTATCTTTTTCCAATCCTAATCTGATATTTTTTTCTTTTTGAAGATCAAAATTAAATCTTAATGAAACTGCGATTAGAAATAAAATTGACACTAAAAAAACAGAAACCAGAGTGTTTCTACTATTTATTGACTTAGAAATATTTAAATCATTTTGCTTTTCAGTAACTAACATTAAACCCTTAAGAGAATTAATATCTTCTTCAACAAATTTTTGAGTTGGCTGTTCATTATAAAAAATGATTGAATCCTTTATTCTTAATAAATTTTCATTTGATCCTTCATTAAGATATATTTTTTCAAGAAGTTTAAAATTGTATATTTTTTGACTTTGAGTAATTTCCTCTAAACTTAAGTTTTCTAATATTAACTCTCTTGCTTCATTATCCATATTAAGATTTAAATATGTTTCTGAGATTTCTAAATTTATTTCTGGTATCCTAAACAAAAAATCCTGAGCTAGTTCTTTTGCTTTGATTAAATACTCTAATGATTCTAAAGTTCTTCCTTTAGAATTTAAAAATTGTGCATAGAGACTATTAACATCAGAAAAAATAATAAAATATAGTGGATTATTATTTCCAAAATTTGATGAATAAGTTTCATAGGAATTAGTTAAATTATTATAATACTCCATAAACATTTCATCATCTCCCATTTTTAAGTAAAAATCTAAATACCATAGATCTGATGAAAGAATTTGTGTCGTCTCACCATAACTTATCCTCATCTCACTGACTTGACTAAATAATTCAAGAGCTTTTTCATATTCTTTTTCTTCTGTTTTGATCATAGCCAAATTTTGTAAACTAGTGGAAGTTCCATAATATTTTTCCTCATCATATATAGGATCAAATAATCTAAAATTATCTAGAGCCTCATAATACATTTCTTCAGCATTTAAAAAGTCTTCGTTTCTGTAGTAGATATTCCCCATTATAATAAGAACCCAAGGTGGTTTTATCACATTTCTATTTCTTCTTTTATTTGGATCTAATAAAGTGTAGAGTTGAAGAGATTTTGACAAATATTCAAAAGCACTTTTATCATTTCCCATGTGGAAAAATGTTTCAGCCAGGTAATAATTAGTATTTACAAATTCTAGAGATAATTCATTATCAACATTTGAGTTTAAAGCATAAAATCCATATTGAAGAGCTTTTTGCGGATCAATCTCTTTATATTTCCTTATAGAATCAATTGCTGATCCAATATCAATTTTTTCAAGATTAAATGATGAATTATCAGAAATCTGACCAGCTATTGAACCATGTGAAGTCAATAGAAATAAAAATAAATATTTAAAGTAATTTATCTTACTCATAACTTGAAACACTTCCTTCCCAATCTTTGTCAGCCGCACCAATCCATCTATTATTTAATGAGTCAAGTGCAATTGCGTGAACCCTTCCAAAATAACCTTTACGTTCTACCCTCTCTATGTTATTAGACTTTAAATAAATTTCTGAATCATTAAACCCAGCTAAACCAATATGACGCTCAATATAGATTGGACTATCATCCTTATAAACTCTTGGCATAAACAAAGCTTCACTTAGAGGTAAATTTTGCTTGAGATATCTATAAGCAACTTGATTTATTGCAACTGGAATCTTATTTCCTCCTGCTGCACCAAGTGCCAAAATAACTTGGTTATTCTTTGTAAAAATAGTTGGTGAAATATGTGAAGAAGCTCTATCTCCAGGTTTATCTTCTCCTAAGTATCCTCCTAGGTAAGGTCCCATAGTAACATTGTACAGAAACCCTAAACCTTTAGTTGCGACCTTTGAGCCCATATTAGGACCTAAAGTCTGCGTTAATGAAACAACATTTCCATACTTATCTGAAGTTGTTAAATGGGCAGTATGACCTTGAACAATATCTTCTATATCAAATTTCTTTGTTAAATCATTATATGTAATTTCTGAATTAGAATTTTCAATATCTAAAGCAATCTCCTTAGCTCTCTTTTGAGATAGAATGCTTTTAATTGAATCCATGTTTTTCTGAAATGGCCTATATTTATATGCCTCCTCTATTGCACTTGAAATCTTAAAAGTCCAATCTACTTCAGATTCAATCTTCAGTTTATCAAAAATTTGAATCATCTGAATAGTAATTGATCCGTAAGAGGGAAGGTTAAGAGTGTGAATATCAAAACCATTGAATTTACCACTTAACACTTTTGATTTTTTAGCAGAATAATTTTTTAAATCTTCTGTTGTAATAAACCCTCCATTAAATTGAATATCATTTGCTATTTTTTCAGCAATTTCTCCTTCATAAAAACCTTTTTTTCCATTTTCCGCAATACTACTAAGAGTATTTGCTAGATCTTTTTGGATTAACTTATCCCCTATTTTAAAAGATTCTCCATCAGAATTCAAGAAATAATTTTTACTCCCTTCAAAAGAACCAATTTTTTCTTTTTCATATTGTTGTCTTGTAACTTCCCCTGGTAGTAAATAAAAACCATTTTGAGCTATGCTTATTGATGGTTGCATAACTGTTTTAAGATCTAAAACACCATTCTCTTCATGAAGTTTTATAAGACCTGCAACTACACCTGGAATTCCAATTGTTTTATATCCGTAGCTAGGTAAATCTTTTTCATTGCTGTTAAAACTTTCAGGTATTTGAGTGGTAGCGTCAATTCCAAGAATATCTCCTTCTGCTTGTTTGTAAATAACTTGCAACCTTCCCCCTATTCCACTCATACTAGGTTCAACAACAGATAACGTAAAGGCAGCTGCAACAGCAGCATCAAATGCATTACCACCTTGTGAATATATTGTTTTTCCCGCTTCAGAAGCAACAGGATGTGGAGATGAAATTATACTATTGGAGTATAAAGTGTCTTCTTCATTACAGCTAATTAAAACTAATGAAGTTAATAGAATTAGTACTTTATTATTTTTAAGCATAAAAAAAAGGTTTGTAGAATTTACAAACCTTTTTTAAAAGTATTACTTTTTTTTTAAGTATTATTGATTTACTTCTGTTTTTGTAAATATTCCTGGGTCCTCAGCAGGTGCATTAGAGTTTGAATTCAACTCTGTTGCTGCATAAGGCATTCTTTCAGGATATGGACCAGCAGGTCCAAGAACAAGAACAAAAGGTACAGAGTATGCGCTATCAGACTTTCTTAGTCTTCTTGCATCATTAAACGGCATATGCATGCCGAATCCTGAAACATATCTTTCTTCAATCACTTCTCTAAGAAAAGCAGTATTAGCATCAACACCATCTGCGTTTTCAATTCCACCTGAATTAAAATCAGATGAAACAAATGCTTCATACTTATATGGATTAGAACTATGATTACTATTCAAGTTTCCACCTGAATTTAACCAAGCCCTAACATTATTAAGGTGAGGCAGACCGTTTGCTAAACTTCCTTGTCTTGCTTTTGCTTCAGCTAAAATCAATTGATTCTCAAAATATGTAACCATATTATGAGGCTCATCTTCAGCAATTATACCAGTATTTGCTGAACCACTAGTTGAGTTAATCTTATAGTATCCATATCTAGCAGTTTCATCAGTTTTTGAATGATTTCTATTTGTAGAATATTCATTACTTAGAAGTTGAAGTAAATAACTTTCTTCTCCTGCTGATGAATTTCCAAGATCTCCTGCTCTAGAACCATTTAAAATGGTTGCAAACAAGTTAGAGTCTCCGGCTTGAATTCCAGGGGGACTGAATCTCATGTCTCCCGACGCACTACTTATTCCACTACTTGCAGCAGAAACTGCAGCTGTATAATCCTTTTTATGAAGATTAAACCTTGCAATTAAAGTATAAGCAGCTTCAATCCATTTGTCTTTATCACCTCCATACATTATATCTTGAGATAGACCTCCTGATGGAGCAGATTGAAGAGTTGAAATTCCAGAAGTTAACTTTTGAATTGCAGAATTATATACTGAAGTCTGCGAATCAAAAGTTGGATCTTCTATTTCAGGATTTCCAGCCTCACTATAAGGTATACCTCCCCAAAGAGAAGCAGCTGTACCAAAAGCATGACCTTCAATAATTTCAGCTATACCAACCAATAATGTATTAGTAGAGTTTTCCTGAAGTTGTCTCATATTGTTTAGAACACCAACATATAATGCAAACCATTCACTGTTTGACTCAACTGTTGATAAACTATATCCATATATATTTGCATACAAGGAACTAAATCCTATTAATTGACCAGAGTACATACCACTAATTCTATTTAGGTGACCTACTTGCAATTGAACATTTGCTAATTGTGCACCAGTTAAAAATAGTTTGTCCTCAACATCAGTAATTAAAATATCGTTTGGATTTGCATTAATATCTTCATTTATATCCTCACAAGAAAATGAGAAAATAATTAGAAGAGCTAAAATCGATTTTGTAAATATTTTTTTCATTTTATTAATAATTTATTGTTAAACTGAAAAGGAAACCTTTCGTCTGAGGGTTTGTGAAATACTCAACACCTTGAGCTACACTTACACCTTTTGTATTAATCTCAGGATCAATTCCATCAACATTGTTGATGTTTATTAAATCTCTACCAGTAAAAGTTAGTATAACATCATTTAATCCTATATTCTTAATTACAGGCGTGTCTAAAACATAACTTAGAGATAGATCTCTTAATTTGGTCCATGTAGCATCAGCTATAGAGAAGTTATATGCTTGGTTATCACCAAAACCTCCTCCAATACCTGTTCTATACCAATTTTCATCAAGCAGAACTGGTCCACCACCAAAGTCTTTAACATTACCTCTAACTGTTGTTCCAGCAGGAACTGTAGTTCCTTTGTAATTAACAAGAGATTGATCTAAAGTAAGCCTGTTAGCTGTTTCTTGAGTTGTACCAAATCTTCTTAATACCCATAATGTTCTTGGAGAAAATGAACCACCTTGTGAATGTTCTAGAACAGCATTAAGTCTAAATTTCTTATATCTCATATTTAATGATATACCACCTCTCCAGTCTGGATTAGGATCTCCAAGCACTATAGGACTTGAAGTTATTTGTGGAAATCCATTTGAGTTAAGATCAAAACTTCCATCAGCATTTGTTTTAGAACCAGTTCCGTAAAGAACACCTAAAGGAGATCCCACTACTGCTCTAGAACTAACAGATGCTCCAGGAGATAAGTTTATAGACTCAGTTCCATATAGATCAGTTACCTCATTCTCATTTGTAGACCAATTAACAGATGTTGATAAACCAAAATCATTGGTGTCAATTAAATCTACTCCTAAGTCAATTTCCATCCCTTTATTAGTCATCTCACCATAGTTTCCATATTGTGTAGAGAAACCAGTTGATGGAGATAAAGAAACATCTAATAATATTCCTTCAATTATGTTATCATAATATGTTACTCCTAGAGATACCTTGTCATCAAAAAATCTGAAATCACCACCAATTTCCCATTCAGTCTTTATTTCAGGTTCTAGATTTGGGTTACCAAGGTTATTGTCTAACCTAAAACCACCACCAAATAAGTTACTATCAAGAGGATCACTATAAGTTGAATAACCAAATCCACCCTCTGCTAGCGTTTCAAATTTATGAGCGGAAGGTTGAACACCTACCTGACCCCATGAAGCTCTAAGCTTAGCAAAAGACATAATATCTGATTGAACTATATCTTCTGTTATTACCCATGCTGCATCAGCTGAGGGATAAAAGAATGTCCCTTTTATTGTAGATGAAGCTTCTTGAGTTCCAGATATATTTAAGAATAATTGATCATCTATATCAAAATTTAAGATTCCATAACCTCTATTTGATCTTCTAAATGCTTTTGCACCACTAAAAGATGAAGCTTCTGAAGATGTATTAAGGGCTGTAGTTCTTTTAGCTGAGTTAACTAAGAATCCTGTTATGTTACCAGATATTCTAGAATATTTTCTGTCATTATAACTCCAACCAACAGTTGCTGTTAAGTTAACATCATCTGATAATTCAAAATTAGCCTTTCCTATAACATCTAATGCAGAATTTCTTATATCCAATGCGTCTTCTTGATACTGACCATTAGCTCTAGAACTTGCATCTCCAACTGGGAAGAAGTATGTTCTTTTATCATCTGCTACATCTAAATTTCCTCTAGTAATTATTGAAAACCAATTTGTTGGCTTAATTGTTAATTGAGGAGTAATAGAAACCCTGTTAACTCTTGTACTAGACTCTTGTTCATTTACTGTCCAAAGAGGATTCGTATAAGATTGATTAGAACTTTGTCCAATAGATTTTCTATATGATCTACCTCTATTAATATACTCTGTTCCACCTGAACTAAAATATGATCCTTTATAATCTCTTCCGTCAAAATCTGCAGGAGTTCTTAAAAGACCTAACATTAATCCAGATACGTTTGAACTTTGCTGAATTCTATTAGAGTCAGTGTAAGTATACGCCATTCTAGTTGACAACGTAATCTTATCATTTATTTTTGCCTCATAATTTAATCTAGCATTAGTCCTTTCATAACTTGAGTTCTTGATTATACCATCTTGCTCAAGATGACCTAAACTAAAGAAATAATTACTATTCTCATTTCCTCCGCTTATAGTTAAGTCGTTTTGCAAAGCATTTCCTGTTCCAAAAACTGAATTAAAGTTTTCATCTACAAATGTTTCTTTAGAGTTTTTTGTATCAACCAATTGATATTTTCTACCATTTTCTGCCATGAAATAAGCTCCAGATTTATATCCATCTGGACCACCTGATCTATCAGCTATATAATCACCCCATGATTCTGCTCTAGTCTCTCCATATACTCCAGATCTTCCTTGACCCCAAGTATCTTGCATAGCGATTCTTTCAGATATTTCATCAAATGAATAACTAGTTTTAAATGAAACTCTTGCTTTCCCTCTTTTACCCTTTTTGGTTGTAATTACTACAACTCCATTAGCAGCAGCACTTCCATATAATGAAGCAGCTGATGCACCTTTTAATACGTTTACAGATTCTATATCACTTGGATTTATATCATTTAAACGTGACCCTTGAGAAACACCACCATTACTACCAGTAATATTATTACCCCCAGCATACGATGTTGAATTGTCCATTGGCACACCATCAACAATTATTAATGGCTGTATTGATCCATCTATAGTGTTAGCACCACGAATTCTAATGGTACTTCCGGCACCTGGATCTCCATTAGAACGAGTAATTCTTACACCTGAAGCTTTACCACTCAATGCATTTACTACCGTTGGCTCAGCAGATCTAATTACATCATCTGAATTAATTACAGAGGAAGTTGATCCTTGCTGATCTCTAACTGCTGCAAAACCTAAAGCAGTAACAACCACCTCTTCAAGCTCATTGTCAAGCTGTAAAGAAATATTTATTCCAGTTTGGCTCGCTACAGTTACGTATTGAGTTGTATAACCTATATAACTAAATGCAAGGACTTGTCCCTGATTTGCAGTAATTTCAAAATTCCCATCGAAATCAGTCGAAACTCCTGTGTTAGAGTTTTCAATGATAACATTTGCTCCCGGAAGAGGAACACCATTTTCATCAGTCACAACACCATTAACTGGACTTTGACTAAACGATAACAATGAAAAAACAAGAAAAACTGAACTTAATGTTAGTCTCATATTTATATTTTTTTTTGTTAATTAATTTCAATTTAGTATATAATAACTTAACCTAAAAACTTAACTAATAAAATTTATAATAAAATCAAGTTTAAATAAATTTTTTTTCCAGATTCTTATTGTATTATTAGGTCAACTATATATTTAAGAATCACTATGTCTTATGCTATTTAATTATCCTTTTTAATTACAGGATAATCAACACCTAGTTGTTCTAAGTAGTTGTCATATTTAGTCTCATCAAAATAAAATTCTTTTATCTGATCCTTATATTGATTCATAATATCTGTATTTAAGTAAATTGCTGGTGGATCATCTTTAGATATCATTGGTCTGTATGTAGTTTCTTTTTTCTGAATATTTTCAAAGTAATCTTTAGCTTCATCTAACTTATCAGGCTTAAGTAAAAAATCAATTACTGTCATAGCTAAAACTTTAGCTCCAGCATTTGCTCCTTTATGAGCTATTGGTGTAGCCATTGAAATCGAATTTGACCAGTGATGTCCTTGAAGTCCAGGAATGTTTGATGGGAAACGTAAAGTTACAGTTGGCACCTTCCAAGAGATATCTCCAATATCATCTGAACCACCACTAATTTTATAAGGAAGTGGAGCTCCTATTGGTCTTAGCTCATTTGCAAGTCCTTCTAAATTATCTGAATTAACTACTTTTTGAACTGCAACTGCTAGTTGCTGATCTTTATCAGACCATGTAGGCAATCCTACATCTTCAATGTTTCTATACATTTCCTCTGCAATAGGTCTATTAAAATGCCTAGGCCATGCAGTTCCAAGTATTCTTGATTTGAATGATGTGTTTGTCATCAGTGATGCTCCTTCAGCCATTTTATTAGCAGTTTCATACATATCCATGATTCCTTCATATGTTACATCTCTAAAGTAAAACCATATTGATGCTTTTGAAGGCACTACATTTGGTTGATCACCTGCATCTGTGAAAATAGAATGGGATCTTTTTAGAGGATGTAAATGTTCTCTTTTATAATTCCATGCTATATTCATTAATTCAGCAGCATCAAGTGCACTTCTACCTCTCCATGGTGCCCCAGCAGAGTGAGCAGTTTCTCCATCAAAAGTATATTCAACAGAAATTAAACCAGTTCCAGTAGCTGGTCCCCAAGAAACTCCAAGGTTACTACTTACATGAGTAAAAATACACATATCAATATTATCAAAATAACCATCTCTTACATACCATGCTTTTGTTCCAATTTGTTCTTCAGCAACACCAGGCCATATAACAAGTTTCCCTTCAATATTATTATCTAACATTATTTTTTTAACTGAAAGGGCTGCAGTAATTACAACAGGTAAGCCAGAGTTATGACCCTCTCCATGTCCTGGAGCTCCTTCAATTATTGGTTTGTGGTATGCAACACCAGGATATTGAGATGCTTTAGGTATACCATCTATATCACTTCCAAGTGCGATTGTTGGTCCATTAGTTCCATTTGACCATGTTGCAAACCATGCAGTTGGTACACCAGAAACTTCATATTCTATTTCAAAACCATTTTCAGCAAGAATTGAACTTAAATAATTCGATGTTTGAAATTCTTGGAAACCAAGCTCTGAAAAGCTAAAGACTTTGTCAACCATGACTTGTGTCATTTTTTTATCTTCTTCAACCAATTGTGAAACTTGATTCTTAAGATTGTTGATCTTTCTATTAGAAAATTTATTCTGTGATTGAAGATTTAAAAATGTTCCAAATAAAATTAGAAAGGTGATTAGTAAATTGAATTTTTTCATAATAAGGTTTTTAATAATAATGTCTTTTAAATGATTCTATAGCAGCATAATCTGCCAGTCCCATCTTTTTATATTTTTCTGCTGTTTCGTTATTCCTTTCTTCTGCTCTAACCCAGAATTCTCTTAAATCTTGTCCCTGAAACATTACTCCATCTTTTTGAGTTTGATGGAAGAAGATAGCTTTTCTTTTTCTTATTACTTGAGCTGGACTCATTGGTACAGCCATATCTATCTCATGAATATCCCACTCTAACCAAGCTCCTCTATATAACCACAGCCAACAATCTTTTATAAATTTCTCACCTTTAAGAGACTTAAGTGCCTCAAACACTAGATCAAGACATACTTTATGGGTTCCGTGAGGATCTTCAAGATCTCCAGCAGCATAAATTTGATGAGGTTTAATCTTATTAATTAATGATGCGGTCATTAAAACATCTTTTTTTGAAGGTGGATTTTTTTTAATTCTTCCAGTTTCATAAAATGGAAGATTCATAAAATGAGTGTTTGAATCGGGAATTCCTATATATCTAGTTGCTGAAATTGCTTCTCTTTTTCTAATAAATCCTTTAAGTTGTCTAACCTCAGGTGAATCAATTTTATCTGCCTTTTTATTTTTTAGCTCTTTAATTAAAGGTTCAATTTTTAATTTTAATTCTCCAGTAAACATATCAGATGAAACTTCAATGAACTTTAATGCATCATGATCGGAGACTGCAACATTACCAGAGGCTTGATATGCAACATGAACATCATGTCCCTGTGAAACTAATCTATCAAAAGTACCACCCATAGAAATTACATCATCATCTGGATGAGGGCTAAATATTATAACTCTTTTTGGATTTGGGGTTTTTCTCTCTGGTCTAGTAGAATCATCTGAACCTGGTTTACCTCCAGGCCAACCACTAATTGTATTTTGAAAATGATTGAACATTTTGATATTTATACCATAAGATGTTCCTTCTAGTGCTAATAAATCTGATAACCCATTTTTGTTGTAATCCTCATCAGTTAACTTTAAAATAGATTTTCCTGTAATCTCACACAACCAAACTATTGCTTTTCTTTTCATTAAATCTGACCATTCACAAGGTCCAACTAACCATGGTGTTTTAAATCTAGTTAATTCACTTGAGCACTCTTTATCTAAGACTAATGTTGTATTCTTATGATTCTGTAAATAAGTTGTAGGAATTAGTGACGTAATATTATTTTCAACAGATTTTTTCACAATTAGGCCTTTTTGAATTCCCCATGCCATCATTATAATTCTCTTTGAATTAAAGATTGTTCTAATACCCATTGTAATTGCTTTGGATGGGACATTTTCAATACCGTTAAAACTTTTACTAGCATCGAATCTTGTAGTGTGGTCTAATGTTATTAACCTAGTTGTAGAATTAAAGTGGGACCCTGGTTCGTTAAAACCGATATGACCAGTTCTTCCAATTCCTAATAGCTGTATATCTATACCTCCATATTTTTCAATCTTTTTCTCGTAATTGGAACAAAACTTCGTGATATCTTTTTCACTTATATCTCCAGATGGGATATTTATATTTTCTTTAGGTATGTCAATATGGTCAAATAAATTTTCTTTCATGAAATTATGATAGCTATTATTATCATCTTTTTCAATCGGAAAGTATTCATCCAAATTAAAAGTTATAACATTATTAAAACTCAAAGATTCATCATTGTGAATTTTAATGATTTCTTGATAAACTTTAGTTGGAGAAGATCCTGTTGCAAAGCCTATAACACAGTTTTTTTTCTTCTCTTGTTTGGATTTAACTAAATCACAAATTTCTCTAGCAATTAAAATTGAAGCTTCTTGAGAATTATCAAAAGTTACTGTATGAAGTTTTTCGTATCTATTTTCCTCATTTATTCCTGGGGATTGATACTTAAGATTTTTTTTAATCATTTTCATTTAGATTATCAAATTACAAAGTTAATAATGTTTTAATCAATTTATTCTTATGTTTTTTTAATTTTACAAAATCAAAAACATTATCACAAAAATCTTAATATGAATACAATAATTATAGGAAGTGGCCCTGCTGGATACACAGCAGCAATATATGCAGCAAGAGCAGATCTTAATCCAGTTATATATACTGGCTTAGAGCCTGGAGGTCAACTAACAACAACCACAGAGGTTGATAACTTTCCTGGTTATCCTAATGGGGTTGATGGACCTACAATGATGAATGAATTGAAAGAACAAGCAGAAAGATTTGGGACAAAAGTTAAAATTGATTTCATTTCTAAAGTAGATTTTTCAAAAGAAAGAGGTGGCGTTCATAAGTTATACACTCAAAATGGTGATGAAATTAGATCAAAAACAGTCATAATTAGTACAGGTGCTTCTGCAAAATACCTAGGGTTACCCAGTGAAAAAAGATTAATTGGAGGTGGAGTATCTGCATGTGCAGTTTGTGACGGTTTTTTCTACAAGAACCAAGATGTAGCCATAGTAGGAGGTGGGGATACAGCTATAGAAGAGGCAACATATTTAGCAAAAATATGCAGCAAAGTTTCAATGCTTGTAAGAAAAGATCATTTTAGAGCATCTAAAGCAATGCAAAACAGGTTAGCCAATTTTGATAATATTGAGGTTTTGTTTAATCATGAAATAGAAGAGGTTATTGGCGAGAGTGTTGTTGAAGGGATTAAGATTAAAAATAATCTCAACAACGAAGTGTCAGTACTCAAAATTACAGGTTTATTTATTGCTATAGGACATACTCCTAATACGGATATATTTAAAGGTTTGGTCGAAATGGATGATAGTGGTTATATTATAACAGATAAAACTTCTACTAAAACAAATATTCATGGAGTTTTTGCCGCTGGTGATGTTCAGGATAAAGATTATCGACAAGCAGTAACTGCTGCAGGAACAGGATGTATGGCAGCACTTGATGCTGAAAGATATTTACAAGAAGTTTAAACTCTTTTAGTAGCTTTTAGCCATCTAGGAGGAATGTTGTCATTAAGAGCATCTAAGTAGTCACTTTCTAAACACGGTAAGTAAGAAATATCTGGGTTATTTGCAGGATTAATTAACATCCACCATTTTTCGGAAACCTTACTTTTAAAAAATATTATATCTCTTCCTGAAGTTTGAACAATATATTTATTGAAGGTTTGTGAGTCATTAAAGTCTGATTCAATAATTCTTTTATTTATACCATCTAAAAAATACCATATTATCTCAGAGTATATTTTATTAGATATTACATTGTTGTTTAACTCAAATAAACCTAAAAAATTAGTTTTATTACTTTGACCTGCGTATTTACCTAGAATACATGCTAGCCTGGGATTAATTCCATTTGGATTTCCTTCAATTTGATTAAACGAGGCTGAAAAGGATAAAGATTTCATGTCAAAACCGACAATATTCGCATTCCTCATAATAGGTTCTGCCTTGTTATTATTTTCTGTTATTTCTCCTAAAGAAATATACTCAAAAAATAATTTCTCCATTAAATCTAATTCATCAGTGGAACACAAATGTCTTTGATATCCAATATTAGTAAAATCGTTTAATCTGTTCGAATCATCAATTATGATTTTATTCATATAAGTTCTTCCTGATACTAAGTCAGACTCTTGATAAAGATCAAACTGATTATCAATAGATACTATATTAACTTTATCACTAAATGAGTCAAAAGATTTAAAGATTGGATAAATTAAATCGTTACTCCCTCCTATCACAATTAATAATACGTTTTTGGATAACAACTCTTTACATATATCGTAAAGTGCATGATAAGTATCATCTACATTACTTCCATTAGGTAAATCCCCTAAATCGGATATTGACAATTTCCAATTGCCATATTTTAATTTATAAAGTTGCTTTCGAATAGAATTTATGTCTTGGACGCCAGATTCAAAAAAAGAGTTCCTGTATTCATTTAATCCTACTATACAAACATTTGTAGATTCTATATCTGGAAGTCCAGAAGATAAAGTATGAATGTTTAATTTCTTAAATAAAGAGCCTTGTAAATAATTTTCATTTAGCTGATCAATAAAGCTACTTGAAATTGGCCTTAGTAATTCAAGACTCATTTTTTCTTTTTAGGGTTTAGATATTGCTTCGCAATTTCTAATGTAATTGTTTTTGGATCAATTTCTTTAGGAATTTCTACTTTCTTTTTACCCTTGAAAATAACAGATCTACCCCATCTTCCCTTTTCAACTTTAATATCTTCATCAACCCACTCTGAAATAAGTTTTTCTTTTTCCTTTTTTATTTTTATCTCAATTAGCTCTTCTATATTATTAATTGACAAGTCATCAAAATCATATGTTTTATTTACATTAATAAACAAATCATTCCACTTAATAAAAGGACCAAACCTACCCTTGCCTTTGGTAACTGGTTTATCATTATAAGTATGTATAGGTTCTTCAGATTTTAATTTTTCATCAATTAATTCAATGGCCTTATTAATGTCAACTGCGTGAGGATCAAGATTATTTGGAATTGAAATAGACTTAGTTGAAAATTTAATGTAAGGGCCATATCTCCCATTATTTACAGTGATAATTTCGTCCTTATAATTTCCAATTTCTTTAGGAAATTTAAATAATTCTAAAGCTTCTTCTATGGTAATAGTATCTAACTGCTGATCTTTAGTAAGACTTGCAAAAACAGGTTTTTCTTCTTCATCTATCGTTCCAATTTGAGCAATTGGCCCAAATTTTCCAAGCCTTACTTTTACAATTCTTCCTGAAATTGGGTCTGTACCTAAAACTTTTTCACCAGATTGCCTCTCAGCATTCTCCTTAACATCATTTACGGTTTCATGAAATTCACCATAAAATTGTTTAATAATATCTGTCCAATTCTGATCACCTGTAGCTATTTTATCAAAATTCTTTTCAACCTCTGCTGTAAATCCATAATCTAAAATATTATTAAAATTATCAACTAAGAAATCATTTACAATCATACCAATATCAGTAGGAACTAATTTTCCTTTATTTGATCCTGTTTTTTCTTTTAATATACTTTCTTTAATACCTTCTTGGTTAAATTCAATAAAATTATAATCTCTTTCTACACCCTCATTATCTCCTTTAGATATATAACCTCTATTTTGAATTGTTGAAATTGTAGTAGCATATGTAGCTGGCCTTCCAATCCCTAATTCTTCAAGTTTCTTAACTAATGATGCTTCAGTATACCTAGAAGGTGGTCTAGTAAAAGACTCTTTAGAAGTTATATTTAATAAATTTAATTTTTCATCAGTATTCAGTGCTGGTAAAACATCTTTTTCTTCCTCGATTTCATCATCTGTTCCCTCATTATAAACTCTTAGAAAACCATCAAATTTAATAACCTCACCTCTTGCAATAAAAATTTGATTGTATGAAACTGTCTTTATATTAACGACAGTTCTTTCAATTTGAGCATCAGACATTTGAGAAGAAATAGTACGTTTCCAAATTAATTCATATAATCTTTGCTGGTCATAGTCAGATGTAATTTGATCAACATTAATATCTGTTGGTCTTACAGCCTCATGAGCTTCCTGAGCTGATTTGTTTTTATTCTTATAATCTCTAGGATTAACATAATCATTTCCATACTTAGTCTCAATCTTTTTAATAATTGAAGATTTCGCTTCATTAGAAAGAGTAACACTATCTGTTCTCATATATGTTATAAATCCAGCTTCATAAAGCTTTTGAGCAGTTGACATTGTTCTTGTAACTCCAAAACCAAGCTTTCTTGAAGCTTCTTGTTGAAGAGTGGAAGTTGTAAAAGGAGGGGTTGGAGATTTTTTTCCAGGTTTTTTATCAGTACTCGCAACATTAAATAGAGAACCATAATTTTTTTCAAAAAATTCTTTTACTTCACTAACAGAAGAATACTTCTCGTTTAGTTCAGCCTTTAGCTTCACCCCATCATTAGTCTCAAAAACTCCAATTGATTTATATGAACTTTTGGAAACGAAAGTTTTAATTTCTCTTTCTTTTTCAACTATCAATCTCACAGATACAGATTGAACTCTTCCAGCTGATAAACCAGCCTTAACTTTTCTCCATAAAACAGGGGATAGTTCATATCCAACAAGTCTATCTAAAACTCTACGTGCTTGTTGAGCATTTACCAAATTGAAGTTAATTTCTCTTGGATTTTCTAAAGATTTTAAAATTGCATTTTTAGTTATTTCATGAAAAACAATTCTCTCATAATCCTTGTTACTTAAATCAAGATTTTCATATAAGTGCCATGCAATAGCCTCCCCTTCTCTATCTTCATCACTGGCTAACCAAACTTTTTCAGAGTCTTTTACATATTTTTTTAAATCTCTTATGATTGGTTTTTTTTCAGTAGGGACAACATATTTAGGTTGAAAATTGTTTTCAACATCAACTCCAAGCTCTTTAACAGGAAGGTCTGAGATATGCCCAACACAGGAGACAACCTTAAAATCTTGTCCAAGAATTTTCTCAATTGTCTTGGCTTTTGTAGCTGATTCAACAATAACTAAGTTTTTTGGCATATTATAAATTTGGCCCTAAAGTAAATAGATTTATTGTTATGAATAAAAAAAAAATAAAAATTTTAAAATTTGTTTAACATAATTGCTAGATAGTTTGAAAGAAACTAATTTTGTAAATAGATGAAAGTAGAACAAATTTATACTAAGTGTTTATCTCAAGGGTCATATTATATTGAATGTAATAAAGAGGTTGCTATTATTGATCCCATTAGAGAGATTGAGGCATATGTTGAAAAGGCAAAAAAAAGTGGATCAAAAATTAAATACATTTTTGAGACTCATATTCATGCAGACTTTATAAGTGGTCATATAAATCTAGCTAAAAAGACTGGTGCAGAAATTATTTATGGACCAAAATCTGAAACTACTTTCAATAAAACTATTGCATCAGATTATGAAAAATTTAAACTTGGTAACTCAACTATTATAGCTATTCATACCCCAGGTCATACAATTGAAAGCACTACTTATTTGCTGAAAGATACTAATGAAAAGGATCATGCAATATTTACTGGTGATACATTATTCCTTGGAGATGTTGGAAGGCCTGACCTATCTCAAATATCAGATTTAGATAATAAAGACTTAGCGTCAATGCTTTATGATAGCTTAAGAAATAAAATTATGATTCTAAATGATGATGTAATTGTATATCCTGGTCATGGTCAAGGAACTTCATGTGGAAAAGATTTAAGTTCTGAGACGATAGGTACACTTGGAGATCAGAAAAAAACAAATTATGCATTAAGAGATAATATGACTAAAGAGGAGTTTGTTAAAGAAGTTTTAAGTGGTCTTCTTGATCCACCAAAATATTTTCCTTCAAATGTTGAGCTTAATAAAAGTGGATATTTAGAATCACAAACAATTTTAAAAGAATCATTAAATGCCTTAGAGGCAAATAAAGTTGAAGAATTAATTAAGGATGTTATTTTATTAGATGTAAGGAATGAATATGATTTTGCAGATTGTCATATTTCTGGTTCTATTTTTATTGGGCTTGATGGGAGATTTGCTCCGTGGGTTGGGGAATTATTGGAAGATATAAAAAAACCTATAATTCTTTTAGCGCCTGAAGGAAGAGAAGAAGAAGCAATTACTAGACTCTCTAGAGTAGGTTTTGATAACATCAAAGGTTATTTAGATGGGGGTATTAAATCTTGGATTGAATCAAATAAGAAAACTAGTTCTATTGAAAACATTAAAGCTCAAGATTTTATTAGTTTGAATTCAAAATTTGATTTAGACATTCTAGATGTTAGATCTCAAAATGAATATATAAATGGATCTGTAAATGGCTCATTAAATATTCCCCTTGTCAATCTTACTGATAATCTGATAAAGGTAAATTCTAACAGTAGATCATATATTTACTGTAAAGGTGGCTATAGAAGTATGATTGCTAGTTCCATACTATATTCAAATGGGATAAAGAATATTTCCAATATAATCGGCGGATATGACAACATTAGCTTATATATAAAATAGAAGCTAATAAAATTGAATCAATTTATTTTGCGAACTGATAAATACTGACAAATTGGCATAATATAAATTAATTACTTAATTTTACTAGCTAATTATTTACTATCAAAGAAAAGTCTTTATATATAGAAACCTATGGATGTCAGATGAATTTCGCTGACAGTGAGGTTGTTGCTTCAATTCTGGAAAAAGAAGGGTACCAACTAACCGATGATTCAAAAAAAGCAAACCTAGTTCTGCTAAACACATGCTCTATAAGGGATAAGGCTGAGCAAACAGTTCGTAAAAAACTTAAAACATTTAATTCTCAGAAAAAAGAAAATAAAAATCTTAAAATAGGACTGTTAGGTTGTATGGCTGAAAGATTAAAAGATAAACTTCTTGAAGAAGAAAAAATTGTTGATTTAGTAGTTGGTCCGGATTCATATAAAGATCTACCCAATCTTTTAGATGAAGTTGAGCATAACCAGAAAGCAGTTAATGTTATTTTATCAAAATCTGAAACATACGGTGATATATCTCCTGTTAGAATTCATAATAACGGTATAAACGCTTTTGTCTCAATTACTAGAGGCTGTGACAACATGTGTACATTTTGTGTTGTTCCTTTTACAAGAGGAAGAGAAAGAAGTAGAAACCCTGAGAGTATTCTTAGAGAGATTAATGAGCTTAATGAAAAAGGATATAAAGAGATTACACTTCTTGGCCAAAATGTAGATAGTTACCTCTGGTATGGTGGAGGACCAAAAAAAGATTTTAAAAAGGCAAGTGAGGAGCAGAAAAAAAATTCTAAAAGGTTCTCAAATTTACTTAAAATGGTAGCCTCAAATTTTCCTGAAATAAGAATTAGGTTTTCTACATCAAATCCTCAGGATATGACAATTGATGTTATTGAAACTATGGCTGAGTATAAGAATATTTGCAACTATATTCATCTACCTATTCAATCAGGTAGTGATAGGATTCTAAAAAAAATGAATAGACTTCATACTAGAGAAGAATACCTGAATTTAATAAAAAATATAAGAGAAATAATTCCAAATTGCGGAATTTCACATGATATGATTACTGGCTTTCCAACTGAAACAGAAAGAGATCATCAAGATACTCTTTCTCTTATGGAAGAAGTAAAATATGATTTTGGATATATGTTTGCATACTCTGAAAGACCTGGCACCTATGCTGCAAGAAACTTTAAAGATGATATCAGTCCAGAAACAAAACAAAGAAGGTTAGAAGAAATTATTACTGTTCAGCAGAAACTTAGCTTTGAAAGAAATAAAAGATTTTTAAATAATGAGTGTTCAGTTTTGATTGATAAATCATCAAAAAAATCTAATGAGTTCTGGAGTGGAAGGACTAGTGAAAATAATGTGGTTGTATTTCCAAAATATAACTTCTCTCTTGGAGATATTGTAGATGTTAAAGTTGAAAGTTTTACAACTGCTACATTGATTGGAGATATTAATAAAGTAAAAGTATAATGGAAAACATTCTTTCAGTAAAACAGAGATTTGGAATTATTGGAGATAACCCTAAATTAAATCGGGCAATTGAAAAATCAATTCAAGTAGCCAACTCCGACATTTCTGTTCTTGTAACAGGAGAGAGTGGTGTTGGTAAAGAAAATATTCCAAAAATTATACATCAATATTCACACAGAAAACATTCAAAATATATTGCTGTAAACTGCGGTGCAATTCCAGATGGCACTATTGATTCTGAGTTATTTGGTCATGAAAAAGGTGCCTTTACTGGAGCAACAGCTAATAGAAGTGGTTATTTTGAAGTTGCAGATGGAGGAACAATTTTTCTTGATGAGGTTGGTGAGCTTCCGCTTGCTACTCAGGTTAGACTTCTTCGAATTCTTGAAAATGGTGAGTATATAAAAGTGGGATCTTCAAAAGTAGAGAAAACAAATGTACGTATAGTTGCAGCTACAAACATAAAAATGGAAGAGGCTATAAGAAAAGGTAAGTTTAGAGAAGATCTTTTTTATAGGTTAAGCACAATTATTATAAATATTCCACCTTTAAGAAATAGAAAAGAAGATATTCCTATTTTATTTAGAAAATTTGCATCTGATTTTGCTCAAAAATATAATATGCCAACTTTAAGATTGGATGAGCCTGCTCAAGAACTTTTATGTCAGCAAGAGTGGAGAGGAAATATTAGACAGTTAAGAAATATTGCTGAACAAATGTCAATTCTTGAAAAAGAGAGAAACTTAAAAACTGAAACTTTAAATCATTATTTGCCTAATAAAGTTTCAAAATTACCTGCAACTTTGGATGATGTAAAAGAAGATTCCTCTTCTTTTTCTTCAGAAAGAGAGATTCTCTACAAAGTTTTATTTGATATGAAAAATGATCTAAATGATGTTAAAAAACTAACTCTTGAATTAATGAAGGGGGAGAATTCAACAGATGTCAAAGAAAAGAATCAAGGTTTAATTGAGAAAATTTATGGTGAAGATGACCCAGTTCAAGATTCAAATAATTTAGATTTACAATCAGATTTGAACATTAATGTTAATTCAAAAGATGAAGATAGCTTTGAATATGCCGAAACAATTGAAGAAGAAGAGACTCTGTCTCTTCATGATAAAGAAGTTGAAATGATTAAACAAGCCTTAATTAGAACTAGCGGAAGAAGGAAAAATGCCGCAAAAGAGCTTGGGATATCTGAGAGAACACTTTACAGGAAAATTAAACAACATAACTTGGGCGATGTATCAGATATATAAAAGATTTCTCCTTATTATTATTACTTTACTATTAGTAACCTCTTGTGGAATATATAGTTTTACAGGATCTTCGATACCTATAGGAGTTGAAACTTTTCAAGTAGATTATTTTGAAAATACTGCTGGCGGAAGACCTGGATCAACTATAGAACCTGGACTTGATAGAGATTTCACAATCGCGTTACAAGACTTGATTGTTAATCAAACAAGTCTTAATCTTGTAAATCAGGGTGGTGATATAATCTACAGCGGTGAAATTGTTGATTTTAGCGTTACTCCTATGGCAGCAACTGCTGAAATAAAAGCAGCTCAAAACAGGCTGACTATGGCTGTTATGGTAAATTATGAAAACGTTTTAAATGAAGAAGATGATATTGAAAAAAGATTTTCTTTTTATTATGATTTTCCTGGAAATCTCCAAGTTTATGACATTAAAGATGCTGCATTAGAAGAGATTTTTGAAAGAATCATACAAGATATTTTTAATGAAACTCTTGCAAAGTGGTAAACAATTCATTTTCAAAAATTATTGAAGAATTTGATCCAATGGATTTAAGTAAATCATTAGAGCTTAAAAGGATACTTAATTCCTATCCATATTTTCAATCAGCTTCTGCCCATTACTTAAAAACTCTTAAGTTCCAAAAAAAGGATGCTTATTTCGAGTTACTTCCTAAAAGTGCAATTCTTACATTTAATAGGTCTATTCTTAGAGATTGGCTATATAGCTCGGATATTATTGAGGATCTATCAGATGATTCAAAAGAAAAATATTCTTTTTTGGATTGGTTTGATATAATTGATGAAGATTCACCTAAAATTGAGGAAAGATTTAGCTTAGTTGATCAGTTTATTAAAAACTCACCCAAAATAAAAATCAACAAAGATTATGAGTCTAAATCTAATTTTAAATCTGAGACAAAAATTAAAGATGAACTTATAACTGAAACACTTGCAAAGATTTATGTAAATCAAGAAAAGTTCAACAAAGCAATCAAAGCATATCAGATATTAAGCTTGAAATATCCAAAAAAAAGTAGTTTCTTTGCAGACCAAATAAATGGTATAAAAAAACTAAAAAGTAAAGATTAATCATGGGAACCTATTGGATATTAGTATCGCTTATTCTTTTTGTTTGTATTCTATTAATACTCGTTGTAATGGTTCAAAACCCTAAGGGTGGCGGGTTATCATCATCTTTTGGTGGAGGACAATCACAAATTGGTGGAGTAAAAAGCACTACAGACTTTCTAGATAAGAGCACATGGGTTTTAGCTGCAATAATTCTTATTCTTATATTAATTTCTAATGTAACTTTAATGAATGACTCTGAAAATACAGATTCTATCCTAATTGATGAATCAATTCCTGAGCAAACAATTCCAGAAATTCCTGAGCAAACAATTCCAGAAATTCCTGTTGATTCAGATTAATTAAATGTCATGATGTCAGAAAATAATATACTTTGACACATTTTTTTGATGTGGCATAGTTTATGAAAATCACTAAATAAAAAAATATGAGCAAGATAAATATTAAACCATTAGCAGACAGAGTTCTTGTTGAACCATCAGAGGCTGAAACAAAGACTTCATCTGGGATTATTATTCCAGATTCTGCAAAAGAAAAACCTCAAAAAGGTAAAATTGTTGCTGTTGGTCCTGGTACAAAAGAAAACCCAGTTACATTAAAAACTGGAGATATTGTGCTTTATGGAAAATATGCAGGAACTGAACTACAACATGATGGTATCGATTACCTGATTATGAAAGAGAGTGATATTATAGCAATCGTATAACTTAAATTAAAAAAAATGGCAAAAAAAATTGAATTTGATATTGAAGCACGTGATGGTATTAAAAGAGGAGTTGATGCTCTTGCTAATGCTGTAAAAGTAACACTTGGACCAAAAGGTAGAAATGTAATTATTGGTAAATCATTTGGCGCTCCACAAGTAACGAAAGATGGAGTTACAGTAGCCAAAGAGATTGAACTTAAGGACAACCTTGAAAACATGGGCGCTCAAATGGTTAAGGAAGTCGCATCAAAAACTAATGATTTAGCGGGAGATGGAACTACTACAGCTACTATTTTAGCTCAGTCTATCGTTACTGAGGGTCTTAAAAATGTTGCTGCTGGTGCTAATCCAATGGATCTTAAAAGAGGTATTGACAAAGCAGTCATCTCAGTTGTTAAAAATCTTGAAAAACAATCAGTTGAGATAGGTAATGCATCTGAAAAAATTCTTCAGGTTGCTAGTATTTCAGCAAATAATGATAATACTATAGGTAAATTAATTACTGAAGCATTTGAAAAGGTTGGTAAAGAAGGAGTTATTACTGTTGAAGAAGCAAAAGGAACTGATACATATGTAGATGTAGTTGAGGGAATGCAGTTTGATAGAGGGTATATTTCTCCATATTTTGTTACAGATTCAGAAAAGATGGAAGCTGATCTTGAGACTCCACAAATCCTAATTACTGATAAAAAGATATCAGTAATGAAAGATATCCTCCCTATTCTTGAGCCTGTTGCTCAATCTGGTAAGCCCCTTTTAATTATTGCTGAAGATATTGACGGAGAAGCTCTTGCTACATTAGTAGTAAATAAATTAAGAGGATCTCTTAAAATAGCTGCAGTTAAGGCTCCAGGTTTTGGTGATAGAAGAAAGGCTATGCTTGAAGATATTGCAATTTTAACTGGAGGAACAGTAATTTCAGAAGAGAGAGGATTCTCTCTTGAAAATACAACTATAGATATGCTTGGAACTGCTGAGAAAGTTACAATAGATAAAGATAATACTACTGTAGTAAATGGATCTGGTAACAAGAATGACATTAAGTCTAGAGTAAACCAAATCAAAGCTCAAATTGATACTACTACATCAGATTATGATAAAGAAAAGCTTCAAGAAAGACTTGCTAAACTAGCAGGTGGAGTTGCTGTATTGTATGTAGGTGCTCCTTCTGAAGTTGAAATGAAAGAGAAAAAAGATAGAGTGGATGATGCGCTTCATGCTACTAGAGCAGCAATTGAAGAAGGAATTGTCGCTGGTGGAGGTGTAGCTTTGCTTAATTCAAAAAATGATCTAAGTAAAGTTAAAGCTTCAAACTCTGATGAATCTACTGGAATTCAAATTGTAATTAAAGCTATAGAGTCACCACTTAGAACAATTGTAGAAAACTCTGGAGGAGAAGGATCAGTTGTTGTTTCAAAAGTATTGGAAGGTGAAAAAAACTTTGGATATGATGCAAAAGAAGGAAAGTATGTTGATATGCTCAAAGAAGGTATAATCGATCCTAAAAAAGTAACTAGAGTTGCGCTTGAAAATGCAGCATCTGTTGCAGGTATGATTTTAACTACTGAATGTGCATTAGTCGATATTAAAGAAGATAATCCAGCTCCAATGCCACCAATGGGAGGCGGAGGTATGCCTGGCATGATGTAAACTTTAATAAACCTAAATAAAAACCTGCCTTAAAGCAGGTTTTTTTTGTACTTTAGTTTTCCTACTATGAAGAAAATTAAATCTGCTCTTATATCAGTTTTTAATAAAGATAGAATTGATGAAATCTGCTCACACTTATTATCTAATAATGTAACAATTTATTCTACTGGCGGTACTTATGAGTATATATCTAATCTGGGAATTTCCATTAAAAAAGTTGAAGATCTCACATCCTATCCATCTATCTTAAATGGTAGAGTTAAAACTCTTCACCCTAAAGTTTTTGGTGGTATCCTAAAAACTAATTCTGAGTCAGATATTAAGGACTCAAAAAATTATGATATTCCTGATATTGATCTTGTAATAGTTGATCTTTATCCGTTTGAAGAAACTGTAAAAAATACAAAAAATCATTCTGAAATAATTGAGAAGATTGATATTGGTGGAGTCTCACTTATTAGAGCTGCTGCAAAAAATTATGAAAATGTATTATGTATTTCATCATCATCTCAATATTTAAAGTTAATTGAAATTTTAAAAGCTGATTGCTCAACTGATATTTCTACAAGAAAAAATCTTGCATCTCAGGCATTTAAAAAAAGTTCAGATTACGATTCAAAAATCTTCTCTTACATTGATAAAGAAGCTATTGAAGAGGATTCAGTAATTAGAGAATTACGATATGGAGAAAATCCTCATCAAAAAGGAAGATTTATTGGTGATCTTAAAGATTATATATCACAAATAAACGGTAAAGAAATATCATACAATAATCTCTTAGATATTGATGCGTCTCTTGACTTACTTAGAGACTTGGATTCTGATAAATCAATCTTTTTAATTCATAAGCATAATAATCCATGCGGAGTAGCTATTCGAGATTCAGTACTTGAAGCTTTTGAAGACGCATTGTCATGTGACAATATTTCTGCATTTGGCGGAATATTAACATCCAATAAAACAATTGATAAAATCTCTGCTAATCAAATTAATAAGTTATTTTTTGAGATTATAATTGCTCCTGATTTTGAAGAGGAAGCATTAACTATTTTGAAATCAAAAAAAAATAGAATTATAATTAAATTAAATCAAATTCCTTCAAAAAGTATTCAAAGTAGATCATGCTTAAACGGTGTTCTTGAACAAGACGTCGATAAAAAAATTGAAAATTTCCAAGACTTTAAGGTTGTAACTGAACAATCTCCTAATAAAAATAACTCTGATGATCTTGTTCTTGCATCAGTTATTGCAAAGCATACTAAGTCTAATTGTATAGTTATTGTCAAAAACCAACAATTAATTGGATCTGGTATGGGTCAAGTATCTAGAATAGATGCTCTAGATCAAGCAATTGAAAAATCTAAGAAATTTGGGTTTGAACTCAGAGAATCAAGTCTAGCTAGTGATGCATTTTTTCCGTTTTCTGATTGTGTTGAAATTTCACATCAAAATGGAATAAACTCAATTGTTCAACCTGGAGGTTCAGTTCGAGATCAAGATTCAATTGATTTTTGCAATGAAAATAAAATGTCAATGGTGTTTTCAGGAATCAGACATTTTAGACATTAATTCGCTTTATTTAACTAACTTTGCTGACTATTATGGGGTTTTTTACAGAAGAAATAGCAATCGATTTAGGAACGGCAAATACACTTATTATTCACAATGATAAAGTTGTAATTAATAGCCCTTCTATTGTTGCAATTGATCGAACTACAAATAAAATTATTGCAATAGGTGAAGAAGCTAAGTCCATGCAAGGTAAAACTCATGAAAATATAAAAACCATTAGACCCTTAAAAGATGGAGTAATTGCTGATTTTGATGCATCTGAGAAAATGATAAGTGAGTTAATTAGGAGTATCCCTACTCTAAAAAAAAGATGGTTTTCACCTTCTCTAACATTAGTGATTTGTATTCCATCAGGAATTACAGAGGTAGAGATGCGAGCTGTAAGAGAATCTGCTGAAAGGGTTAATGGAAAGGAAGTTCATTTGATTCATGAACCTATGGCTGCTGCCATTGGAATTGGAATAGATATTGTTAAACCTAAAGGTAACATGGTAGTTGATATAGGAGGGGGGACTACAGAAATTGCTGTAATTGCTTTATCTGGTATTGTGTGTGAAAAATCGTTAAAAGTGGCTGGGGACGTACTTACAAACGATATAGTTTATTATATGAGATCTAAACACAATCTTTATATTGGTGATAGAACTGCTGAAAAAATTAAAATTGAAGTAGGGTCAGTTTCTGAAAGTTTAGATGATCCCCCTGAAGATATGCATGTTCAAGGTAGAGATCTAGTAACCGGTAAACCTAAAGAAAAAATAATCTCTTACACAGAAGTTGCTAAAGCAATTGATAAATCTGTAATCAGAATTGAGGATGCTATAATGGAAACATTGTCTCAAACACCTCCTGAACTTGCAGCAGACATATATAACACTGGAATATATTTAGCTGGTGGAGGGGCATTACTTAGAGGGCTTGATGAAAGACTATCAAAAAAGACTGATCTTCCCGTGTATATAGCTGAAGATCCACTTCAAGCTGTTGTTAGAGGAACAGGAATAGCTCTTAAGAATCTTGACAAATTCAAATCAGTCTTAATTAAGTAAATAATTTAATGCAATCAATAATTAATTCCATACTTAAAAACAGGAACTTAATTATATATATAATCCTTTCTTTAATAACTTTTAATTCACTCTACACTAATAGTTCAGTTCATTATAGTGGAATTGAAAAGACTGCTACTTACTTGTCAGGGAAATCTTCAATTTTTTCATCTTATATATACTCTTATTTTAATCTTAGAAATAAGAATCAAATACTGATTGAAGAAAACCTTCAATTGAAAAAAATTGAATATAAAAACAATTATAGCTCACAAAATTTAGAGAATAATTCATTGGAATCAAAACCCTTAAATACTGCCAATATAATACTGAACTCAATTAATAAGAGTAAAAATATAATAGTTATTGATAAAGGAATCTTAGGGGGGATTAATGAAGAAATGGGAGTTATAACTTCTCTTGGTGTTGTGGGTATAATTAAAAGTGTTACTGATAACTATGCCTCAATTATATCTTTATTAAATACTGATTTAAAAGTTAATGCTATATTAAAAAATTCCTCAACAATTGGTTCAATAACTTGGGATGGCTTAAATTCAAAATATTTAAAATTAAATGATATACCTCTAAGTAGTTCATTAAAGATTGGTGATACCATAGTAACAGGAGGAATGTCTTTTTATTTCCCAAAAGGTCTTCCAATAGGAAGTATTAGTAATTATGATAATAGCTCATTGGAGGGTTACTATGATATAGATGTTGAAGTTTTTAATGATTTCTCTTCTTTATCTACTGTATATATTTTAGAAAGAACTGATAATAAAGAAATTAAAACTTTATTAAATGACTAGAGAATTGATTAAAAATGGTTTTTTTTATACTTCAATTTTAGTATCTCAGTTACTAATTTTTAATCATTTCAACTTATTTGAGACTATCACACCCTCTGTGTACTTAATTATATTTATTCTTTACAAAACATCTTATAATAAAACAACTTTAATTTTTTTAGGATTTATAACTGGACTTATTATTGATTTATCAATGCAAACATATGGCTGTCATACATTTGCTACAATAACAATTTGCTTTCTTAGAGAAAAGATAGAAAAAAATTCATTTGGTGTAAATGCAAATTTACCTTCAGCAATGATTAAGGGAACTCAAATTATCAATAGATTAACATTTTTTATGCTAATTATACTTATTCATTCATCAATATACTATTCTCTTGTTTTTTTTAATATTGAAGTCCTAGGTAAAATATTTTATTATACTCTTATAAATTCAATTGTTACCTTTATTATTATTTGGGTTTTATCAAAATTAATATCAAATAAATAAAAATGTTAAAAAAGTATCTACTTATTTGGTCAACCATAATATGCTCAAGTATTTTTATTGTTAAATTAGCTTCACTTCAATTATCATCAGATTCATATTTTAATTCAGATTTTGCAATTCAAGAAATATCAGTATACCCAGAGAGAGGTTTAATTTTTGATAGACATGGTGAACTTCTTGTTGCCAACCAACCCATGTATGATCTAATTATTATTCCTGAAAATACAGGAGAATTTGATACTACTGAATTATCTAAATTAATTAATATTGAGGAAAAAGAACTAAGAGAAAAAATATCAAATGCCATAAATTATTCATCAAAAATACCTTCTTTGATTAAGACACAAATATCAAAAGAAGAGAACGCTTTTCTTCAAGAAAAAATATGGCTTTATGATGGATTTTATTTAAGAAAAAATTCTGTAAGGGATTATATAAAACCTTTTGCAAGTAATTTAATTGGCTATACTGGAGAAGTAGATCAAACCGAAATCAATACAGATAATTACTATGAAAAGGGAGAAATGATTGGAAAACAAGGGATTGAGAAATACTATGAAGATGAGTTAAGAGGAAAAAAAGGTGCTAAATATTTTCAAAAAGATAGATTTAACAGAGTCATTGGGTCTTATGATAATTCTGCTGATGATGTTAATCCGGTTAAAGCAAATAACATTACGCTAACCATTGATATAAAACTTCAAGAGTATGCAGAAAGTCTGCTTAAAAATAAAAAGGGGGGTGTAGTTGTAATTGAACCTGCAACTGGAGAAATACTAACTCTAGTTAGTGCGCCAACTTATGAATCTAATCAATTTATTGGTCAAGATAGAAGTGATAATTTTCAGAAGTTACTAACGGATTCTATAAACAAACCATTATTTGATAGGTCTCTTCAAGCTCAATATTCACCTGGTTCACCAATGAAAATTTTAAATGCATTAATAGGTCTTCAGGAGGGAGTAATTGATGAGAATACAACCTTTACGTGTAATGCTGGGCATTATTATGCAAGAAATGCTTTTATGGGTTGTCATAATAAATTTGGAACAATTAGTAACTTAAGAAAGGGTATATATAATTCTTGTAATACCTATTTTGCTAAAACATATAAACTGATTTTAGATAAATATAAAACACCAAGTGAAGGCCTTGATACATGGGCAAACCATATTAAGAGTTTTGGTTTAGGTGACTATCTAGGATATGATTTATTTATAGGGAAGAAAGGTTTTATTCCAGAATCAGATTATTATAACAGGTTTTATGGAAATAATAGATGGGGATCTTCTACAACAATTTCTAATTCGATTGGTCAGGGTGAAATCTTAACTACTCCTATTCAAATGGCAAATTTTACTTCTGCTGTTGCAAATAGAGGGTTTTATTACAAACCTCATTTTGTAAAAAAAATAAATAACGAATCAATATTTAATGAGGATAAGGTTACCACTACAATTGATAAAGAAAATTTTGAAATTGTAATTGACGGAATGGTTGAAGTTGTTAATAAAGGTACAGCAAGAATAGCTAAAATAAATGGTATTAATGTTGCAGGAAAAACTGGAACTGTTGAAAATTTTATCTTAATTGAAAATGAAAAAAAACAATTGACAGATCATTCAACATTTATTGCCTTTGCTCCAGCTGAAAATCCAGAAATTGTTGTTTCTGTTTTTATTGAGAATGGATACTGGGGAAGCAGATGGGCTGCTCCAATTGCAAGTCTTATTATTGAAAAATATTTAACAGATAATATTGAAAGAAAATGGCTAGAGAATAGAATGGTTAACGGAAGTCTTCAAAGTGAATATGAAAAACCATACAAGTTTAAAACATTTACAATAAATGAATAGTTTGAATATATTCAAATATGATTTAATATCTTTTTTCACATACACTCTATTAGTAACTTTTGGAATTGTTAATATTTATTCTTCAACCCATAATGAATCTTTTACAACTATATTTGATTATACTACAATTGTTGGAAAGCAACTTATATTTCTTTTGGCATGTATAGTTGCCTTCTTTTTAATAATTTTTACTAAAAATAAATTTTTTGACAGTATTACACCATTTTTATATTTTATTTCAGTTATACTATTATCCAGTCTATTCATTTTTGGAGCTGAAAGAGGTGGTGCTAAATCTTGGTATATAATTGGACCTATTAGTTTTCAACCTACTGAATTTGCAAAATTATGTACTGCCTTATTTCTAGCAAAATTTTTAAGTATAATTCAAACAGATCTAAAAAAGACTCGTGATATTTTTATAGTTGGAGTTATTATTCTAGTCCCCATAACTCTCATAACTCTTCAACCTGATCCTGGTTCTGCATTAGTTTTTTTAGCATTTATCTTTCCTATTTTACGTGAAGGCTTAGACTTGAGGTTTTTATATTATGGAATAATTATATTTTTAACTTTATTAGTGACACTTATTTTTGGTTTTACGACAATTTCTATAATCCTATTAATATTATTTGTATTACTTAATTTATATAATCGACAAAAAAAGATTAGAGCTTCAGTCAAAACATATTTAATATCATTGGTCATACTAATTGGAATTTCGTTTTCAACTAATTACTTATTTGAAAATGTTCTAGAACAGAGACATAGAGATAGAATTAATTTAATAATTGGGAAAGAGGTTGATAATCGTGGGATTGGTTATAATACAAATCAATCTAAAATTGCAATTAGTAATGGAGGTTTATTTGGCGCAGGATTTCTTCAAGGTACTCAAACTAAAGGGGATTTTGTCCCAAGGCAGCATACAGATTATATATTCAGTACTATAGGAGAGGAATGGGGTTTTATGGGAACTCTTGTTACAATACTATTATTTACTGTATTCATTACTCGAATTTCCATTAGGGCCGATAAACAAGTTAATCATTTTAGAAGGATATACTCTCATTGTTTTGCAAGTCTACTTTTTATTCATTTTTTTATTAATATTGGTATGTCTATAGGATTAGTTCCATCTGTCGGAATACCTCTCCCATTTATAAGTTATGGAGGATCAAGTCTATTAATTTTTAGTGTAATGTTTTTTATTTACTTAAACTTTGATTCAAGTAGATTGAGGGAGGACTAATCAATATTTATTTGCGAAAGTATATCATTTCTCTTTATAGAATTTAAATCTTTTAATAGATTCATAGCCTCATCAATATAGATATCATTTTTTAGAGATTCTATCCACCTATCTCTTTTTTCTTGCATATCATCATCGTATGTACTATCTGAGTTTAGATTAATTTCATTCCATTCAAAAGAATATGGCGAGGAAAATTCTTCAATAACTTTTAGTTTATCATTCTGTGACTTAGTCTTCTCTATATCGTCTTTGAATGAACTATATTCTAGAGAAATAGTTTTGTCATCTTGCTGAGATTTAATCCAAAAAGCATGCTGGTCAATTAAAGAGAAATATTCATTCTGACTAATTCTATTTTTACTATTTAAAATTGCTTGTGAATAATTAAAGATTTTTTCTGAATTGTTATATTTAGCAGGATCAATTTTATTCCAATTAAGAGGGTTTTCCAAATCTTTTTCTCCAATGTCTATATATGAATATCTGTTGGGAAATATTAGATCACTTTTAACTCCTTCTAACTGAGTTGAGCCTCCATTAACTCTGTAAAACATATCAGTAGTAATCTTAAGTGAACCAAGATCTCCATATGTATTTCCTGAAATGACATTATTTAAGTTAATTATATTTTGAACTGTTCCTTTACCATAAGTTTGTTTACTCCCCAATATTATAGCTCTGTTATAATCTTGAAGTGCAGCTGCTAATATTTCAGAAGCTGATGCAGAAAATTCGTTAACAAGAACTAATAGTGGGCCGTCCCAAATAACTGAAGCATCATTATCTCTTAAAATTTCTTTTCTACCACCAATACTTTTTACTTGAACTACAGGTCCTTTCTCTATAAAAAACCCTGTAATGTCTACAACAGTTTTTAATGAACCTCCTCCGTTATTTCTAAGATCAAGAATTAATCCATTTATTCCTTTAGACTTTAGACCCAAAATTTCTTTTTTGATGTCACTTGCAGCATTTCTTTCTCCATAATCATCAAAATCAACATAAAATCTAGGTAGATTTATTAGACCGTAAGTATTTATATCGTCTTTAATGATGGATGATTTTGCATAAGTTTCTTCCAATTCAACAATGTCTCTTGTTATTTCTACCTGTTCAATTCCACCATCAACTCTTTTAATGGTTAAGTATACATTTGTTCCTTTCTCACCTTTAATTAAGTCAGTTGCATCACTTAATTTCATTAATGATATCTCTGTAGGTTCTTCTTCTAGAGATTGGGCAACAGCAATAATAATATCTCCTACATTTAACAAATTATCTCTCCATACTGGACCACCTATAATTACTTCAGAAATTTCAACTTGCTGATTTCTTTTAAAAAGTCTAGCTCCTATCCCTTGAAATTTACCTGATATATTTTGATCAAAAACTTCTTTTGCTTCCGGAGCTAGATAAGAAGTATGAGGATCATATTGAGTAACTATAGTATTTAAATAAATTGAAAACCAGTCTGATCTTTCAAGCTCACTGTTAAATTGGAAAAAGTCTTTAAGATTGTCAGATATTGATGATCTAGATTCTTTTTCAATTTCATTATCAGAGATTAAAATATCATTTTCTTTCTCTTGGTCATTAATTTCTTTTTTTGATGCGTATCCATCCAATACAGATAGCTTAAGCCTTTTTCTCCATATTTTTTTTAGCTCATTGGAATTTTCTGCATGTTCTAGGTTATCATAATCAAGATTAATTTCTTCGTTGACCTCAAAGTTAAATGGGACTTCTAAAATTTCCTCATAGAAGTTTTCAACTTCACCAATTCTCGTTTTTAAGGTTTCATGAACTATGTTAAAAAAAGTAATATCAGATGAGTTTATTTGATCATCAATTAATAATCGGTATTCTGAAAATAATTCAATATCAGATTTAAGTAAGAATCTTTTTTGAGAATCAACAGCGTTGATGAAATCATCAAAAACCTTAATTGAAAAATCATCATTAATAATCTTTGGATCATAGTGTAACTTATCTAGGACATATGATACTAAGTCTACAAGTAATTTATCTTTATTTGGTTCATCACTTGAAAAATTAACATTAGATACTTCAAAATAAATTACAAGTGAAACAATTGCTGAAATAATAAAACCGAAAATTCTTAAAAACATATTGCTAATTTAAATTAAATAAAACTTAAGCAAAATAGAATAACAGCAAAGTTTTTGTTAAAGTTAAAGTAGTTAATCGTTTTTATATCTTTACACTAAATAATTTCTATGGCTAAACCACTAATATTAGTTACTAATGATGATGGAATAAATGCACCAGGTATAAGAAATCTAATAAGTGTAATGAGAGAGATTGGTGATATAATTGTTGTAGCACCTGATAGTCCTCAGTCTGGAATGGGACATGCTATAACAATAAATTCTACTTTACATACATCAAGAATTACTCCTATAAATTCTGAGATAACGGAGTATAGTTGCTCAGGAACTCCTGCTGATTGTGTTAAATTAGCAATAAATGAACTTATGCCAAGAAAACCTGATTTATGTGTCTCTGGTATAAATCACGGATCAAACTCATCAATTAATGTAATTTACTCAGGGACTATGAGTGCTGCTATAGAGGCAGGAATAGAAGGAGTACCTGCGATAGGTTTTTCTCTTCTTGATTACAAGTGGAATGCAAATTTTGATGAATCTAAAGATTTTATAAAAAAAATTACTTTAAGTGCATTAAAAAATGGAATTCCAAATGGAGTTGTTCTTAACGTTAATATTCCATCAGTTGATAAATCTGAGATTAAAGGCATTAAAGTTTGTAGACAAGCAAAAGCATTTTGGGATGAAGAGTTTGACAAAAGAAAAAATCCGTTAGGACAAGAATATTACTGGTTAACTGGAAAATTTGTTAATAAAGATAAAGGGGAAGACACTGATGAGTGGGCGTTAAACCAAAATTATATATCTATTGTTCCTGTTAAGTTTGACCTAACTGCTCACCATGCCATTCAAGATCTAAATGAATGGAGTTTTAAATGAAATATTACATAATTGCTGGAGAAGCATCTGGAGATTTATATGGATCAAGATTAATTGATGAAATAAAATCAATTGACAAAGAAGCTGATATCCGATTTTGGGGAGGTGATAAAATGATCTTAAGTGGTGGATTTAATGTAAAACACATTAAAGAACTTGCTTTCATGGGATTCTACGAAGTTTTAAAAAACATACTTACTATCCGTAAAAATATAAACTTTTGTAAAAAAGATATTTCTAATTTTGACCCAGATAGGATTATATATATAGACTATCCTGGTTTTAATCTATTAATTAGTAAATGGGCCAAGAAAAAAGGCTTTAAAAACTATTATTACATAAGTCCTCAAATATGGGCATGGAAAGAAAATAGAATTAAAACCATCAAACAAAATATTGATAAACTTTATGTAATATTTCCTTTTGAAAGAGAATATTATAAAGTTAAGCACAATATGAAATCAGAATACTATGGTCACCCACTTATTGAGCAAATTGATAATTTTAAAACAAACTTAGAATTTTATAAAGATAATAATATATCAAATGAAAGAGAGATAATAACACTACTGCCAGGAAGTAGATCTCAAGAAATTAATTCAATGCTTCCTGTATTTTTATCTTTAAAAAAACATTTTTTAGAATATGAGTTCATTATTGCAGGTGTTAAAAATGTAGATAAAAGCATTTATAAAAAAGCTTTAGAAATGAATGTAAAAGTTATTTATGATCAAACTTATGACTTATTATATAATTCAAAAGCTGCAATTGTAACAAGCGGGACAGCCTCATTAGAATGCGCCTTATTCAATATACCTCAGATAGTATGCTATAAAACAAGTTTAATTAGTTATTTTATCGGAAAGAGATTTATCAAGATTGACTTTATTTCACTTGTGAATATCATTTTAAAACAAAAGGTAGTTCAAGAACTAATTCAGCACCAATTAACTGAAGATCAGTTAATCAAAGAGTTTAATTTGATAATTAAGGGTAAGAAAAGATCAATAATGCTTGAACATTATTCTAAAATAAATTCTATGCTTTCATTAAATAATACATCGAATAAAATAGCTAACTCAATAATTAAAAATTAGAAGAGTTACTCTACTCCATGCATCATTCCTAAAATTTTCTTATTTGCAATTATCATTAGTGCTCCAACAAAAGCTGGTAATATTGTGAATATTAAAAAGAAAACTGACATACCATATTCATCAACTATTGGATCAATATAACTTCCTGTGATTCCAGCACTATAATTTGCAATAAAATTAGCAACAAACCATACTCCAAACATTAATCCTACAAGTTTTTTAGGGGCAAGCTTACTAACATAAGATAATCCTACTGGGGAAACACATAGTTCACCAAGTGTATGAAACAAATATGCTAATATTAAGAAAATCATACTTTGAGATGCAGTTGAAGCTCCTAGAGGTATATTAATTGAGCCAAATGATAAAATTGCAAACCCAAAAGATAAAAGCATTAATCCAATGCCAAATTTAATTGGACCTGAAGGATTATATTTAGATTGCCAAATTTTTGATAGAACTGGTGCAAATACTATTATAAAGAACGAATTCAAAATAGCAAACCACGAAGCGGGAACTTCGGTAGAATCCTTTAAAAATTCTCTACTAAGCATCCAAATAACAATACCCCATATTATAACAAAACTTGTAGCTAGAAAAATATTTGAAATTGCATATTTTTCGAAAGTGTTTTTAAATAGGAGATAAAGAATAATAGTTAATATAACCATTGGAACAATTGTTAAAAGAGAATTAATAATTTTAAAAATTAAAGCTCCAGTTCCCACTAAATCTCGATTAGTATAATCATTAGCAAAGATTGTCATACTTCCACCAGCTTGCTCAAAACCCCACCAAAAAAAGATTGTTACAAATGAAAAAATACCAATTACCAATAGTCTATCAGTAACAATTTTTTGAGATATTTTATTGTCATCTTTAACTTTTATTTCATCCTCATTACGTTCGCTTATTGATAAACCAATGTCTCCAAATATTTTTTGACCAAAATGAAATTGTAGCATTCCAAAAAACATAAATATTCCTGCTAGACCAAAACCATAATGCCAATTAACTGTTTCACCTATATAGCCACATAATAATATTCCTAAAAATGCTCCTGAATTAATACCCATGTAGAATATTGTATAAGCGGCATCTTTTATTTTACCATCATCCTTATACATTTGACCAACTATTGAGCTAATATTAGGTTTAAAGAAACCGTTACCTAAAATCAAAAGACTTAGTCCAACATACAAATAAAAATCATAGAAAACCTCTAATGCCATAGCTGCATGACCTAAAGTCATCAATAAAGCACCTATTACTACCGCTTTTCTGTATCCAAGAAATTTATCAGCAAGTAAGCCTCCAAAAATTGGTGTTATATAAACTAATCCTGTATACCATGCGTACAATACTAACGCATCTTTTCTTTCCCAACCCCAACCTTGATTGTCAAGTGAAGAAATAAGAAATAATACAAGAATTGCTCGCATACCATAATAAGAAAATCTCTCCCACATCTCAGTAAAAAAAAGAGTAAAAAGACCTGAAGGATGACCCAATATTGTTCGTTGATTTATTTCATCACCATTAAAGAGATTTACATTTTTCATAGATACTGATTAGTTAGATTAAATTGAGATTGATTTCACTTATATTTACATAAAGTAAAGAAAATTATGCCAGAAAAAATAATTGGTTTTTCGAAACTTTCTAGAGAAGATAAGATAGCTTGGATTAGCTCGAATTTTCTAAATGACTCCATTGAATTTAAAAATATTTTAAATGAATATTTAAATACTGATACTGGGGTCCAAGCTTTACACAACTCTTTTTCAGAAAATAGTATTTCAAATTTTTATTTACCATATTCTGTGTCTCCTAATTTTCTTATAAATAATAAAAATTATTGTATTCCTTTAGTTTCAGAAGAAAGCTCTGTTGTAGCTGCATTATCTAATTCATCAAAATTTTGGTTTGAAAGAGGAGGATTTAAATCTAAAATAATCAACAAAATAAAGACAGGACAAATACACTTTAAATACAAAGGGAGGAAAGAGTCTCTTATAAAATTTGTAAATGATATTAAATTAGACTTGATTAAATCAACAGATTTGATAACAAAAAACATGAGAGTTAGAGGTGGTGGAATTGAAGAAATTAAACTGATTGATAAATCAAATGATTTAGATTTTTATTTTCAACTTTCTATAAATTTCAATACTGTAGATTCTATGGGAGCTAATTTTATTAACTCGTGTTTAGAGCAAATCTCAATAACTTTTGAAAAGTTAATTAGTAAATCGGATTATTTAAATGAATCAGAAAAACAGATTAAAATTATTATGTCAATTTTATCAAATTATACTCCAGATTGTTTAGTTGAGGCTTCCGTTGAATGTGATATAGATAAACTTGGAACTATTCATGGTTTGTCTCCTCATGAATTTTCTTCAAAATTTAAAGATGCTTTTGATATAGCTCAAATTGACACTAGTAGGGCTGTTACTCATAACAAAGGAATTATGAATGGTATAGATGCCGTTGTAATTTCAACTGGAAATGATTTTAGAGCTGTTGAAGCTGCAGTCCATGCGTTTGCTTCTTTGGATGGAAATTATAAAGGTCTTTCTCAATGTTCAATAATTGATAATAAATTTAAAATAAGCCTAAAGATTCCAATTTCAGTTGGAACAGTCGGGGGAATTATAGATTTGCATCCTATGGTTAAATTATCACACAAAATACTTGGGAATCCTTCTTCATCAGATTTAATGAAGATCATATGCTCTGTTGGTCTTGCTCAGAATTTTTCTGCAGTTAAATCTCTTGTTACCTTAGGAATTCAGAAAGGCCACATGAAAATGCATCTTATCAATCTTTTGATGAAAAATAATGCTAGTAAAATACAGATAGAAAATGCTAAAGAATATTTTAAGAATAAGGAAATTAATAATCAAACAGTTATTGAATTTCTCAATTTAAAGGAGTTCAAATGAGATTCTATAGTAATGGTAAGATCTTAATAACAGGTGAATATGTCATACTAGATGGAGCTCTATCTCTTGCTGTTCCCTCTTTGCTTGGTCAATCATTAGAGATTATTAATAATGAATCAAAACATATTAACTGTTTCAGTAAAAACTCTGATGGCAGAGTTTGGTTTCATTGTACAATAAGAATTAAAAGCTTAAAAGTAGAAACAACTTCATCTAATGAAATTTCTAATAAACTAATTGAGATAATAAAAGTAATAAGAGAAGTTAACCCAAACTTTTTAAATAAATCTGGCTCAAATATTACTTCACAATTAACTTTTAATAAAGACTGGGGATTAGGTTCTTCATCCACATTAATATCTAATCTTTCCCAATTTGCAGAGATAGATCCTTATGAGCTAAATAATAGAATTTTTAATGGAAGTGGATATGATATTGCATGCGCTAAATCTAAATCACCATTACTTTACAGATTAATTAAAAATGAAAGGAACATAGAGAAAGTAAGTTTTAGACCAATTTTTCATAAAAAAATATACTTTGTTTATTTGAATACTAAACAAAACTCATTAACTGAAATCAGAAAATATAAAAACTTAAACCCTTCAAACACATTGATAAGTGAGGTTTCTGATATCACTAAAGAACTTTTGAAATGTTCTGACCTAAAGAACTTCAATGATCTTATACAATCTCATGAAAAAATTATTTCAAAATTGATTTCTAAACAAACTATAAAGCAAGAACTATTTAAGGATTTTAGAGGAGAGATTAAAAGCTTAGGGGCATGGGGAGGTGATTTTATAATGGCATCCTGTGATGAAGACCCTTCAAGTTATTTTAGAAATAAAGGTTTCAAAACTATATTAAAATATAGCGATTTGTTAATCTAATAATATAAACTTCTATTATCAACAATTTCTGCCTTAGATTCTAAGACCTCTGGAATAAGTGTTGAAATTCTTTCAATTTCTCGATCAGCAAGAGAATTAGAAATTGCAGTACCTAAACTTATATCCTCAGCAGTATCTTTAGAAAGAAGTCTAATTAAATAAATTCCACTATTTCCTTTAAGAACATTTGAAGTTTCATTAATATTTAGTGCAAAAGCAGAACCAATAATATAAGGTTCAGAACCAGCACCAACTAGAATAGGATCATATTGCGTAACAGCAGAAGCTCTTTCTAATTCAATATCATAATCAGTTGATAGTGATTCAATTTCAATATTAGATTTATATTTGTCTTTGAAAAAATCATATTTTTTTTCATTCAATAGAATCTGTGAAATTTCATCACGAACTTCTTCAATAATTGGTAATGATTTTTTATTAAAACTACTAGCTTTTGCTACTACATAACCTTCATTAAGGGTAAATCTTTTAACATCTCCAACTCTTGTTTGGTCCTCATAAAGCCATTTAATTACTTGTCTTGAATTAGTATAGCCGGGTAATCCTGCATCAAATTTTTCAAAGGAGTCAAAGGAGTCAACAAATAAACTTTCATCACTATTGTTAAGAGGTAAGTTATTATTTGCATCAAATTCAGCCTGAGAAGCTAATCTATAATTAGTGTTTGAAGACTCATTAGATGGAATTATTTCTTTAACTATATCTGCTATTAAAACTTTATTTAAATTACCATCCCTCTTCTTTTCAATCATTCTTGAAATTCTAAAGGTATTACCATCTTTGTATGGACCAAAAACCTCTCCCTTATTTAAACCAAACAAAATATCTGAAAAATCTCCTGAGAGCTCTTGTTTTGTCTTATATATTGAGTCCCAACTAACATCAGAATAAATTTCTATATACTCTGCATAATCTTTAACACCTTTAAAACCTTCAATGTCTTCAACAGCATTAGTGACCTGATTCATTTGAGAAAAACCATCCCTTATCTGTTCAAGATCTGTTCTAATATTGTTTTCATCTAAACTAGATGCAACATCAGGAATATAGATATATTCAACTTTTCTAGACTCACCATTTTCGTATAGATCTTTATTCTTTTTTAAATAAGACAAAATTTCTGAGTCTTTAATTTTTAAAGTTGAGTCTGGAATAATTTCATATGGTATTCTTAAATATTCAATATTAACTTTATCATTCTCTAAATGATATTGAATATTTGACTCTACATTAGTATATATAACACTAGACTTAATAAGATCAAAGTAAATTTTTTGCTTGGCTAAAGAAATAATATTTTGCTCTTGGAGTCTCCACTGATCATACATAGTAGGGTTTGACGAATTAAGTTGAGTGATATAACTTGAAAACTTATTGAAATCAAAAAGACCAATTTCATTTTGAAATAAAGGATTCATCACTATAGACTCATCACTTGAGATAATTTGTTCAAGCTGACCTCTTCCAGCACCAATACCAAGTTTATCAATCTCTTGAATTAATGCTTGATTTTTTAAACCCTGGTTCCATGCTAGATTAACTGCATTAATCATGTTTAATCCATATACAGTTTGAGCTTGTTCAACCATCATATTAAACATTGCATAGTCAATTTCTTCACCGTTTATTTCACCAATGGGTTCATTTGCTCCAAATCCCCCATTAGATGTAAAAATTCCAGAAAGCACAAAAGCAAACAGTGCCATTCCAATAACTATAATCAGGAAGATTGATCTTTTTCTAATTTGTCCTAGTATTGCCATAATTTAAATAATTTCGAAATTACAATTTAGTATTTATTTATACTATTCCTGATCAATTTTTTTTAGAACTACTTTTTCGATTTTAGATGAGGTTGCATGCAAGATTTCAATTGAATATTTATCTATTAAAATTTTATCTCCAATCTTTGGAATTTCTTCTTTATTAAAGACTATAAGTCCACCTAATGTGTCATAAGATTCAGATTGTGGTAATTTTAGTTTGTAGGTCTTATTAAGATATTCTATCTCTAATCTAGATGAAAACTCATAAGCATCTTCAGATATCTGTTTTTCATAAAAGTCATAGTTATCATGCTCATCTTCTATTTCACCAAAAAGTTCTTCAACTATATCTTCAACCGTAATAATCCCAGATGTCCCTCCATATTCATCAATAACAACTGCAATACTTTTTCTTTGAAGAGTTAATTTTTCTAAAACGTCATTAACTAACATTGGCTCAGGAACAAATACAACAGGCAAAATAAACTCTTTAATGTTTAATGGTTTTTTTAAAAAATCAAAAGAATGAATATATCCAACTATATCATCAATTGAATCTTTATAAATAGGGATTTTTGAAAGTCCTGTTTCTATAAATAAATCCTTTACTTTCTGAATTTTTGTCGAATCCTCAAGTGCAATTATCTCTGCCCTAGGAACCATTATATCCCTTGCTTTTATTTCAGACAACTCCAATGCATTTTGAAAAATCTCAATTTCTGAATCTAGATTTTTATCAGACTTTTCATTTTCAATATAATTTTCTAGTTCAATCTTGGAAAAAGATATTGATGATTCATCTGAATTAACTTTAAAAAAAGACTTAAGAATAAAATTTGAAATAATCGTAACTAGACTAGTTATTGGATAGAAAATAGTGTAAAAAAAGTATGCTGGAATCGCAAAAACTTTCATTGAAATATTTGAATATATCTGGAATAATACTTTTGGAATAAATTCTGCAGTTACTAAAATAACTAATGTAGAAATTAGAGTCTGAATCAGAACAATTGTTAGCTCATTCATTACTGACAGATTCATAAATGTTAGATTGTCAACAATAAATTGACCCATAAATATTCCATAAATAACCAGCGCAAAATTATTGCCGATTAACATAGTTGCTATGAATCTAGATGGGTTTTGAGTAATAATTGATAGTAATTTTGGAATTAATCCTACTTGATTTTTTTCAATTTCAAGATTCAATCTATTAGAAGAAACATATGCTATTTCCATTCCAGAGAAGAAAGCTGATAATAAAAGACTAAAAATTATTATCATTTAATTTTTGTTTGAGTATTTCTTTCTAAAATGTCTTCTAAATAAAGCCATAAAAACAGAAAGAATTGAGAAGCCAAGAAATAAGTATGCCCTATTGTTATTAAAACCCCAATTTTCAAAAACACTAAAAATAGATATTACTGCAATAATCCAATAAAGTATTTCTGAAATAATATAATGTTTCATTATTCTGAGATATTAATTGATCCTGTTAAATTTCCAGTTACAAGATCGGTAAAGTCTCTATTTGAATCAAGTCGATTTGCAATTATTTTATTCGTTTTATCAGTATACTCAAAATCATCTTCTGTAAAAAGCCATTCATTTTCAGTATCATAATATAGTTGATCTGTAATGAGTAATTCTCCTTCAGTAGTAGTTATTTTTACATTTCCTTGAAATTCCATGAATCTAAAAGAATTATATACAATTGCATAGTCAGAGCTTATAGTAGACGTTTTATTAATGTCATATATTATTAACTCTACATCTTCAAAAAATTCAGAGAAATTTAACTCGTCATTTGTATAATCATAGTGAATTTTTCCAGATACAAATGACTTTGTGAGTGTTGAATCAGTATATGTCATTGTAAAATTTTTAGCTATACTTACAGGAGTTTTTTTATTCTGAGATATAGTAACTGTAGGCTCCGTAATACATGAAGAAAAAACTATTATAAAAAATAAACTGTTAAAAGAATTGTATTTCATTCTAAAGGTTTGGAACCTTAACACTTCTTCTTATCCAACATGAAAAGGTAATTGTTGTCCCTTGATTACCTTCAGTAAATATATCTGTTTTGGATGGTGCTCTTCCATTAAAAGCTGCAACAGATTGGTTTGCCAATTTCTTTAATGATGCGTCAACTCTACCTGCTTTTTGTGCAGTTTGGGAGGCTAACCAAAATACTGCTTTTTTATTAAACTGAGAATCACCACATCCATTAGCACTATCAGCATACATATTAGCAATTAAAATGTATGCTTGACCTAAAGAGGGCTGAAAAGATAATGCCTGCTGTGCATAATCTCTTGCAGATGATCTTCTACCAGAATTTTTGAATTTAACTGCAATCTTATAGAGAATATTTGCCTTTTTATAATTATCTGTTTGCAATGAAACGGACTCTTGATAATATTTTAGTGCCTCATCTGAATTTCCTTTCTTATCATTTAAAATACCAAGATAATAAGCTGAGTCAGCTGAAGGCTCTAGAATATGTAATTGTTCAACTAAAGTGACAAATAGTGGGTCATCTGAACAATCTTTTCCATCTAGTCTCCCGGCAGCTCTTCTAATCCATAATGGGTTATTTTTATTTTCTTCAAAGTTTTTTGAATACAGTGGAATTAGAATATCACAAGTAGCTTCCTTAGCAATTCTCTGATCAATTAATTTTAAATATGCACTTACTGCATTAGAGTTTGTGTCATATATTTTTTTATTTCTAACCTCTCTTGATGTTAATGGAGTTCCTGATTCTTCCTTTTTTAGAATTATATCAATATTTTTTGAAATGTTAGTTTTTAAAAGCTCAAACTTCTCTGTCAATTCCTCATAGCTTTCAAATAGGGTTTCTAGACTGATTTTAGTTCCTGATTTATAGAGATCGTATCCCGTTTGAAAGTAATAAGCTAATGACTTAGGGTTAGTAAAACTTGTAGGGTCATTTTTAAAAGCAAAATCAAATGTATCATATATCAAAGCTTTATCCTTGACTCCATTATCAAGCATTGCTTGACCTTTACTACTGTAAATTTTGCCAATTTGTTTAACACCTTTTCTTTCTGGAAAGTTTTCTATCCATTGATCATATAAACTTAACAAATCATTTAAATATTTTGTTTTCTCCTCTTCGGATGGGGATTTTTTTATAAAATCTTTTAGTATTAATTCTCCATATTGGAATGTAGCTACATTAAGAGTTGGACAATTATCCAAAACTATTTTCCAAGGCTCGTATGCTGCTTGATAATTTTTGATTTTAGCAGATTCTGCAAAAATAGATAATTGCTCTAGACATTCATCTGAACTTAGTTGAGAGAATAAAGGAGATACAAATAATATTAAAAATAAATTTCTAAAAAAACTAATACAATTCATAGAGTTTTATTCTAATTAAACTTTCTTTTTATAAACCAGACATCATTAAGAGATAAACCTAATCGAAGAGCAAAATAATTTTCTTTAATTAAATTATCATCATTTCCAATTTTACCTAGTTCAAGACCTAAATTTGCCTTTGAAAGTCCTGCTATTGGTAAACCAAGTCCCAAATTTAAACTAAATTGATTTATAGGCAAATTATTTACAATAATACTTTTTTTCTCATTTTTAATACCAAATCTATATTTAATTCTTTTCCAATAACTAATTAAGGATGAGCTATCTGGGATAATATATCCACCTATTGCTAATGAATTGGAATCTCTGTAGTCTACATTTTTAATATTCAAAAAAACATTTTCAAAACTTGATGATAATTTACTTTCATATTGAAGGCCAACAAACCATGAATTTTTTTTCTCTAATCCTAAGGAATAAATTGATTTTTTTGGAACTGGAAGCTTCGTGTTTTCTAATCCTCTTGAGTTTAGGTCAACATCAACAAAATCCCCTAATGATTCAAGTGTAATTGAAGATGTGTTTGATGTGTAAAGTGACTCAATATTAAATGAATTTAAATCTCCTTCTGGATAAAAACTATAAACAAGATTAAGAGTTAAATCGTTTTTTAATGGGATTGATAAATTTGAAGAAAAATGATAAGTAAATCCTGATATTTCTGAACTACTATTAGAAAAAACTCCATAATTGACATCTTCCATTAAATCAAACTTTTCATAATTAAATTTTCCAAAGTTGTAGTTAGCAGTTGCACCTAAAGAAAAATATTTTAGAAAGGGAACACCCACAGATAAGAAAGCTCTATTAATATTACCATCAGCTCCAAAAAGTCTTGAGCTTATAGAATTAGCTGAATTATAATCATCAGTAGTTTGAAGGTTAAATCCCATTGATGAGTATGGAAGAACACCAAAGCCAAAACCAAATTTTTTCAGTGGAATACCTATTGCAATATAATTTATGTTTGCAGTATTGATCTTGTCAGTTGAAATACTATTAGAAATTCCAGTTGTTTTATAGAATGTCCCTATTAAATAATTAGTGGTTTTTAACTTTGCTAATGATGAAGGATTGTTGATATTAAATTCTATTGAATCTATTGCAGAATCAATACCCCCCATAGAGATACTTGAAACATTACCAAGAAAATTTATTTCACCTAATTCATTGAGTGAATAAGGAGATCCAGTATTTGTCTGAGAAAAAACAAATGCTGATGATATAATAAATGATACTAGTAGGAAGTAATTTTTATTCACCTTCATTAAGTTTTATAATATAGTTAAGACCAGACGCTAAAAAGTCTTGGTCCGCAAAGATTGCATTTTTTATCTTATTTAACAAAAAGATTGAGTCACCTCCTGTTATAATAACGTTAAACTCAGAGTAACTTTTTTTCAGACTATTAATGTATTGATTAATCTCTCCAACTATTCCATTATTAATACCAATATGGAGAGACTCTTCTGTGTTAGCACCTATTATTTTAGTAATGTCTTGAAATTTTAGTAATGGCAAATTAGATGTGTAGTTAGAAAAACTAGAATATCTCATTCTAATGCCAGGAGAAATTGCCCCACCATGATAAATATTTTGTGAATCAATAAAGTCATAGGTTATGCAGGTACCCATATCTATTACTAAACTATTCTGGTCCTGAAATTTTAAAACTGCAGATGAAATTAAACCAATTCTATCCTGACCCAAAGATTTTTTTGTTTCATAATTATTTGTAAATGGGATTTTGAGATTGTTATCTGAAAAATCAAAATAATTTGAATTTTTAAAAATCTTAGATAATTGATCTTTATAACTCTTAGTTACTGAAGAACATATAATATTCCTAATATCATCAATAGCAATTAATTTTAAATACTGAATTAGAGCGTTTTCACTTAACACCTCTCTTTTAATAATTTCATTATTTTTAAATAAATAAACTTTTACTGCAGTATTTCCTATGTCTATAACCAAGTTCATTCAATAAAGTTTTTTATAAAATTACAGAAACATTTGAATACGGCTTTGTTTAAAATTAATATATTTGCCATTGCTTTATGGTACCTTAGCTCAGTTGGTAGAGCAAAGGACTGAAAATCCTTGTGTCCCTGGTTCGATTCCTGGAGGTACCACAAAAAATCCTCAGCTAACGTTGAGGATTTTTTTGTACTTTAATAATCCCTAATTCTTATTACTATTGACCTATTATATTGATCGACTTTATTTTAAAAAAAACAAGTTTTGGATGTTTAAGCTAATGGGTGGCTATACATTCAATAAAAATATTCTTAAGTCTAATGGTCAAGAGTTTTTTAAACTTCTTGGTACTGGTTCAAAAAATGGTTTTAGTGTTTTCCCTGACTTTTCAAATTATGTTATGATATCATCATGGAAAGATGATTCTGATAGGAAAGCATTTTTAGAAAAAAATAAAATCATGACAGCTATTTTAAGTAAATGTCATGAAAGGATAGAAATAAAAATTGATCCTTATGAATTTAAAGGCTCATGGAATGAGATTAATCCATTTAAAAATGATAGTAATTATAAAGGGGGGAAAATTCTAATTATAACTAGAGCAAGAGTTAAATTTAAAAAAATATTAGAGTTTATAATAAGCACTTCTAAGGCCTCTAAATCAATTAAAAATCATAGTGGTGCTTTATATTATAAAGGTGTTGGTGAGCTTCCAATAATTGAGCAATCAACAATCAGTATTTGGGAGACTGAAGAAAAGATGAAATTGTATGCCTACAACAATTCAGATCATATGAAAATTATTTCAAAGTCTAGAAAAAGAAGATGGTACTCTGAAGAGCTTTTTGTAAGATGTAATATCATACATGATAAAAAAATAAATGAGTAAAAAAGTAATAATTATTGGATCAGGAATAGCTGGGCTTGCATTATCTGTTAGGCTTAAAGTTAAAGGATATGACGTCCATGTATTTGAAAAAAATGAATCTTATGGTGGAAAATTATCCGAGTTTAAATTAGGAGAATATAGATATGATTTTGGTCCAAAACTTTTCACTTTACCAGAGTTATTAATTGATTTATTTAAAATATCAAATCATAATATTGATGACTATATTAAATATAAAAAAATTGAAGTTGGATGTAAATATTTCTGGGAAGATGGTAAAGTTTTTAATGCATTTTCAGATAAACAAAAACTTATAAAAGAAATTGTTTCTGAGTTCGATACAGACAAAAAAAAATTAAGTAATTATTTAAATAAATCAAAAAAGAAGTTTGACTTAACTAGAACAATTTTTTTAGAAAAGTCATTGCACAAAGCTTCTACATTTTTTTCTGTTTCAGCTTTTAAAGCAATTCTGAATTTTTTTAGCTTGGATATATCTAAACCTCTAAATCAATTGAATGAAGAAACTTTTGATGATAAAAGGTTAGTTCAGTTATTTAATAGGTTTGCAACTTATAATGGATCTAATCCATATGTTACTTCAGGTATAATGTCAATGATTCAACATTTAGAACATGACCTAGGAGTATTTATGCCAACTAATGGGTTATCAGATATTTCCAAATCCATTTATAATTTAGCAAATGATCTTGGTGTCACATTCAGCTTTAATTCAAATATTGATAAAATTATTACGGATAAAAACAAGGCTATAGGAGTAGAGAAAAATAAACAGAAGTATCTCGCTGATATTATTGTCTCTAATATGGATGTAAACTTAACCTATGGTAAATTATTAAATGGATTTAAAAAACCTAGATATTTAAAAAATTATGAACCTTCTAGCTCTGCAATAGTTTTTTATTGGAATATAAATAGGAGCTTCAAAGAACTTGATTTACATAACATAATATTTAGCAAAAATAATTATAAAGAGTTTGATTACATTTTTAATAAAAAGTTAATGTATGAAGATCCAACTATATATATCTGTCCTACTTCAAAAGTTGTTAAAGATGATGCTCCTGAAGGATGTGAAAATTGGTTTATTCTAATTAATTCACCTTATGATTCTGGACAAGACTGGAATAATATTAAAAATACTTTAAGACAAAACATTATTAAAAAAATAAATCATACATTAAATATATCAATAGATAAACATATTGTAATGGAAGAGGTATTTACTCCAAAAGATATTGAAATTAAGACTCTATCTCAATATGGTTCACTTTATGGAAGCTCAAGTAATTCTATAATGTCTGCATTTTTAAGACATCCCAATTTTTCTAAAAAAATTAAAAACTTATACTTTTGTGGAGGAAGTGTTCATCCTGGTGGAGGAATCCCATTATGTTTAAACTCAGCAAAAATTGTATCCGAATTAATTAAATAAATGACAGGACTATCTAATAATAAAGAATTTTTAAGAATGTCAATTTTTTTTCTTTGGCTAATTAACATAAGTGGATTTTTTGGAATGTTGTCAGATCAAAATGAATTCTTCCTATCCACTACTCCATATGTCCTTTCATTAACTTTATTGTTATTGATTTTAAATCATGACCTATCTGATAAAAAATCGAAAATTGGTTTAATGCTTATTTTTTTATTTGGTTTAATTGTTGAGCTTCTTGGAGTCAACTATGGTCTTTTCTTTGGGGATTATAGTTACGGAGATAATCTTGGTTCAAAAATTTATGGAGTACCATATGTAATTGGATTTAATTGGGTATTATTAATTATAGCTACAGGTAGTGTTTCTGATAAACTTATAAAGGGAAGAAAAATATATAAGATAATATTTGCTTCATTTCTTATGGTTTTAATTGATCTTCTTATGGAAAAAAGTGCTCCAAAACTTGACTTCTGGGAATTTGTAATATCTCCTGTTCCTTTTTCTAATTATTTGTGGTGGTTTATATTTTCACTTTGTTTTCAATATATCTTTTTCAAAACAGTCAAAACTAAAGAGTATAACCTATCATCAAATATTTTAGTCATTCAATTTATCTTTTTTGGGATGTTAGCTGTTTTTCTGTAGATTTATGATAAATAATTCAATTATGAAATATATATACTCTATAATACTACTTGCATTAATTACTAGTTGTAACATGCCGGTTGAAAATCAAACTAATAATGGTGAGCCAGAAGGTTCTCACACTTCTGCTGAATGGCAGATATGGGCTTATTCAACAGCAGCTCCAGATTATATTGCTGAAGATGCTACTGTCTTTGATGGTCCACCAGACATGGGAGGAAATCTTCTAAGAGAAGGTACTAATGGATGGACATGTTTACCAGCAAATCCGAGAGGTCAATCTGATCCTGAAAATGGATGGGTAGATGCTCATGAAGCTATGCCACTTTGTGGTGATGCTGAAGTATTTAAATGGATAGGAGCATATTTTGCCGGAGAAGTTCCTGTTATGGATAAAGATGGCTATGCATGGATGTTACACGGAGACATGGGAGAAGATAATACAATGGCAGGAGTTATGAATGAAGAAGATTCTACTCCAGGACAATGGATTGAGTCTGGACCTCATTTAATGAGAATGCCAGCTGATCCATCTTCACTAGATGGCATGACAACTGATTTTAATTCAGGAGCACCATATGTAATGTTCTCAGGAACAACATATTCTCATGTAATGTACCCAATGCAAGATTATTTTATCTACACAAAAGAATAAATTCTTTCAACTAAAAAAAACCCTCACTTATGAGGGTTTTTTTTTAATTATTTTCTTTTTCTATGGGAGGGGTTGGAATTCCAATACTTTGTGAGAGGTAATTAGTTTCATTCATTTCTCTCTCTAACATTTCTAATGATAGAGGTTTACCTGAATCCTTTCTAGACACGTTATCTCTTGAATCTGTTACAACTTTTTCAATCTCATTATTTATTTCCTCTGGTAAATTGTCCTGATTACTCTTCAAAACATCTAAAAACTTTTTTCCAAAAAGAGTATCAACCATAAGCTTTCGTCTTAGATTAAAAGATAAAGTTCCCATTTGTTTAATAAGAGAATCTTTGTCATCTTGACTTAACCCTTCAAAATTTTCATAGTCCATTGTCTTTTTATAATGAGCAAACATTACAGGAATCTGTTCAATAGTGATAATCCAAACATCAAATTTTCCTTGTGGATAATGTTTCTTTTTTATATCTGAATATAAGTTTGAGGGAACAACCAAGTATATGTCTTTTTTAACCTTAGGTAGTTTAGCATATTTCTCTTGATCTTTAACTTTAGTATTTATATCACTTATAAATGATACAGTGTCTTGATTATCTTTGGGAGATTTAGCATCAAAAATAATATATCTGTCATCTACAAAAATTGAATTATCAGGTTTTTTTCTATCAGGAAATTCTTGTGGCCCTATATATTTAATACCATAATTATTACATTCATTTGTAATGAAATTTGCAACATCTAATTCGTGTGTTTGCCAAGATACTTTTCTCAAATCTTCTTGTTCAATTCTTTGTCTTTCTTTTTCAAAATCTTCTGATTGTTTCTTTGATTCTGCTCTAGCCATATATCCATCATAATCTGCCATCTTTCTGTCAAAGGCTTTCCTTCTTTCTTCACTTGTTGTTTCAAACTTTGTCACTGAATCTCTAAGTTGCCTAATCTCGTCATCTTTTTTAATAATGGTGTCTTCAGATTTTTTTAAGTCGTTAAGACGACCAAGATTTAACTGAATATTCCCAATAATTTGAGGAAAATTATCAAGTTTGGAATTTAATTTCACTGAATCTTTCTTTAAAATTTTCCATGTAAATAATCTTTGAAAGAATCCATAATTATTAATTCTTTCAAAAATATTTTGAACATCTTTTAAAGTCTCTTTTAGAGTTTCAAAATTATTATTTTGAGTATCCATATTTAAATATAATTAAAAAAAAAAGCCTTCCAATAGGAAAGCTTATTTAGTTGCCTTAAGCAACACACAACAGTACAAATGTAATCTTTTTTAAGCACTTGACTTTATATATTTTAAAAAGTCTGAAATAGCTTCCTTAATTATATCTATATCATCTGTGAAATGATTTATCATGATACTGAAAACATACTGTCTTCCTTTATTTGTTATAATATATCCAGAATAATTATGATTATTTTTTAATGTACCTGTTTTGCCCCAAACAAAATCTTCTGTTTCATTTATAATATAGTTATTAGGGAAAATTTTCTTAATTCTTTCAAGACCATAGTATTGATATATCTTTTCTAAAGCTATAATTAATGATGAAGGTTTAATCAAATTATACCTAGAAAGTCCTGAACCATCATATAACTGTGTTTTATTATCATCTAAACTGTTTAGTATTATTTTAAGGCCTTTATCTACAGATATAGTATCATTAGATCTAAGAGAAATATTTGCAGCTAAACTCTCAGAGATAAGATTATCTGAGTCCTTCAAAATAGCAGAGTATATATCATCTTTAATATTACTATTCCATATTTTATAATTTTTCAAATTGTCTTCATTAAAGCTAACAGATGTTTTAAAAAAACCCTCTAGAAGATTCATGGTATTTTTTCTTGATGTAATAAATGGGTAATAAATTGTGTCTCCAACTTTTACAAGAGAGGGGTTAATAAAGAAATTATTTTCTTGATGATCTCGAGATAATTTTTCTTCCTGCTTCAAATTTGTGGTCATTTTGAAAATATCAGGGGTAACTTCTATAGAGTCATCTGACAGTTTAACAACTTGAATTACATTTCCATAAATTGGCATCTCTGATCTTTCAGCTTGAAAATAATATTTAAAATCATCCCAAGCCCATGCAGGACCATACTTACTCATATCAGTATTAGGCTTATGATATACTATATGGTTAAAGGGTTTAATAAAACTCTCTAAATCATCATCATTATATTTTGGATGAGCAATAAAAGGGTATCCAGTAGTTGAAATACTTAATGTATCATTAGAAATTTTATATTTAATTGACGGAATAGTATCCCCTGAAACTATAGAACCTAGAACAGTTAGGATTTTTGTATTAGATGCTGGAGTCATATAAGTATTTATATTAATTCCCGAAATCTTTTTATTCTTATCTAATTGTTTAATTGCTATTGAAACAACTGAACTTTTTAAATTTTCATTTTTTGAAATCCACCTATCAATCTTTTTACTTGAAATTTGAGAATATACATTAGAGCATAACAAAAGTAGAATTAGAGCCTTCTTCATCTAATTAAATTAATGAAAATCTATTTAAATAATTACGTTTAGCATAATTATTAATCATGTTAAGTTGACTTAACATTTTTTTATATATATTTGTAAAGTTAGCTTAACATATAAAATTAAAAATGAAATTAAAAATATTAAGAATTATGGCAATAATTACAGGGTTAATTGGAACAACTTTAATTAATAGATTTATGGAAGGAGGAGCTTTTTTTATGTCTCTTGTTCTTGTCTGTTTATTAATATCAATTTATTTTACAGCAAAATCTTTTTTGAATATCAAGTCAAACCTTGAAATTTCAAAAAAAATGCTAAAACATATAAGCGATAGTGGCACACTGGGTCTAGCTTTAGGAGTAATGGGAGCTTTTTTAGGATTAATAAGTGCTTTTGATGTTTTGGAAGCAACAGGAGCAGCAGAACCAGGTATTATTGCTGGAGGTCTTAAAGTTGCATTACTTTCTCCACTTTTTGGATTATTAACTTTTTCAGTATCAAAGCTTGCAATTCTTATACTTAGAATACTTCAGAAATAAAATAACAACTATGATCTTATCCAAAAAAGAAATATCAATCTTAATAGAAATTATTTTTTCTATATCATTTGCATTTATTTTTATACCATATTTTTATGAAAACAATGATAATAATTTGGTTTTAATGGACGGCTTAGTTAGAATAGTAATTGAAATCCTAGTATTTGCATCAATCTATTTCTCTGTTGCATATTCTTTATTAGAGTTTGTCTTTAAAAAGAAAGAAACTAAAGATGAAAGAGATGATCTGATTAATTCAAAATCTTATAAAGTAGGGTACTTACTTTATGAATTCTCATTATTTATATTTATTGGATATGTATGCTCTAGAATGAATTTTTCATTCATATTAAAGAATTTGAAAAACGAAGGATTGTATGAAAACTTTACCCTAACAGATGCTGGAGTTGTTTTTATGATTCTGGCACTACTTGTGTTTATCTCAATTGTTAAATCACTATATCAGTTTTACTTATATAGAAGCATCTAAAATGATACTAAAAAACAACTTAAAAGAAGTGAGACAGAAAAAAGGTTTCACTCAAGAAGAATTAGGTAATAGTGTTGATGTGAGTCGTCAAACTATAATTTCTATTGAAGGGTATAGATATAAACCTACTTTAGAATTAGCTATGAAAATTTCAAAAAAACTAAATATCAAAATTGAAAAATTATTTTATTTTGAGGATTAACTACTTAAGTTTAAATATATCAATATACATACGTGTGTCAAATGGAACACGTGCACTAATAATGTGTAGTGTAATAAAATGAATTAATGGATTACCTGTAACAACAGTAAAGGTTGCTTTACCCATTCCAACAAGTGTCTGTGTCATAATTATATATGTAAAGGAAGTTAGCCCAATATATAAATTACTATAATCAACACCTTGATCGAACAAACTGAAAACAGAATAAAAAAGACCTCCAAGTAATATTACTGTAATTTTATGCTTAAATATTACGGCTATTCGTGGTATGAAAATCAAATGCATCATAACTAATACGGGTAACCCTGCCCCAAAGGAATTAACTAAAATACCTAAAGGGACTCCTTTTGCATATTGACTTACTGAAATGCCTCCAATAAAATCAGTAGACCCTGTGATTATTGGACCAAAAAAATCTAAAGCCCAAAAAGAGATAATTATCCATATGTCTCTTTTCCATTTAAATGAAGTAAAAAGTTTTCCTAAAGAAAGACCTTTTTTTTGAAGCCAAAAAAGAGGAAGAATTGTGTATGTAATTGTGTATGTCATTAACCAAATCAATACATCTTGTTGAGAATGACTTCCACTTGAGTAATTATCAGTTCCAGGGAAATGTAGACCCATATTGAACCCTACCCCTAAAATTAGTTGAGTTATTATTAAATAAATTAAACATAACCAAGCTTCTTTTTTTGCAGATTCCTTGTCAACAGAATAAAGTTTGACCCAATCAACTCCTTCTCTTTTTCTAGTCAAATAGATTAATAAGAAAACTGAAAGAAATAAGACAGGAATATAAATGGTTAATAGACTAATTAATCCATCTTTCGCTATTGGTGATAAAGCAAATCCCATAGAAACAAATAAAAAATATGAAGATGTAGCAATAATCCATAAAATACTAAACAAAAGTATTGCACTACGGTTTGTTTTTTTCATTTATCTATGTTTTTAAATTTATTATAAAATTAAACATAGACAAGTGTTTAAAACATACACCTATGTTAAGAAAAATCAGATGATACGTCCTTGCGAATTCGGCTTAAAGATTGTGGCTTTATTCCCAAGTAACTGGCAATGTAATATTGGGGGATTCTTTTAATTACTTTGGGCCGATGTTTTAATAGGTTTAAATAGCGTTCCTTGGCATCTAAGAGCGTAAGGTTATCCGTTTTCTTTCTGAGTCTAATAAATGCCTGTTCAGCCATAAGTCGACCTAATCGTTCAAATTTGGGAACTTCTTTATACAATTTTTCCAAATCTTGTTTAGATATGTAAAGTAGTGATGTGCTTTCAATGGCCTGTGCAGTCTGTCTAGAATAACTATTCGAAAGAAAACTATCTAAATCCGTATACCATCCTCGCTCAAAAAAAAATTGCCCAGTCACTTCTTCTCCATCTTCCATTTGATAATATCTAATGATTCCACTTTCAATAAAATAAACGTTGTAACAAACATCATTGGTGTCATGAAGAATTTCTCGTCTTTTAAGTATTTTACTTTTAAAGTAACTTCTAATAGTAAAGTACTCTTTAGGTGTAAAGTCAATATAATTAGAAATATATTTTTCTAAAGAATCTTTCATTATTATTTATTTCTCTTAATTAATCAAATGGAATTACTACTTCTGTAGAATCCCATCTTAATCTTATAGCATTTGATTTAAGATCAGATTTATTTTGAGGTATGAAATCTAATGATAACTCTTCTATTGGGGTCTTTATAATTTTAGGAGAAGCTGAAACTGTAAATAAATCCATTTCTGGTTTTGGCTTAAATGATCCTAAGTAAGATTTAGTACTATTAAATGTAATATCCCATTTATTCAGACCAGGTATAGTATACATTGCATATTCTCCCTTAACTAAAACATTATCTCCAAAAGTTAAATCAGTAGCAGTTTTAATAATTGTTCGTCTATTAGCCCCTGTTCTCCAGTATTTGTCAAATTGAACTAATGCTGATTCAGATTTTGTTCCAAAAATAAGTCTACCTTTTTTGGAAGGACTACTGTATGATATTGTAATATTTTTACCTTTCTCTGAATATAAAACACTTTTAAGTGGGCTCTTTGGATTATTCACTCTATAAATTATAAATATTATAAAAGTCAGTAATAAAAACAGTAAAGTGATTAATATCATATTATAATTTTAGAAATCTAATATATAAATTTAAGTGGGTTAAAAAACAAAAACCCTCCAAATAGAGGGTTTTTTGTTTTGCGGTCTGGACGGGACTCGAACCCGCGACCCCCTGCGTGACAGGCAGGTATTCTAACCAACTGAACTACCAGACCAAAAACGGTTGCAAATATAATTATTTTGAGTTATAAAGCTGCATTAATTGCATCTTCGTATGTTTTTTTTGGAGCTACTCCTACTTGTCTTGATACTAGCTCTCCATCTTTGAATAGAAGAACTGTTGGTATGTTTCTTACACCATACTTAGCAGCAAACTCTTGATTCGCATCTACATCAATTTTACCGACGACAGCTTTTCCTTCAAAGTCTTTACTTAACTCATCCATTATTGGTCCAACCATTTTACATGGACCACACCATTCTGCCCAGAAATCTACCAATACTGGCATATCTGATTTAAGGACTTTTTCATCAAAAATTGAATCGTTTAATTCTAATGCCATAATTATAATTTAAGGAGCAAATCTAAGATTAATTCTTATAAGAATTAAATTTTAAACTAATTTAATTTATATCTAAATTCATCTTGCTCCAATGATACTAGGAGCTCTTTTGTTATTGATACTTTAGCTTGTTCTGATATCATGTTTAATTTATATTTATTTTTTGAATCATAAATATCAAAATAGACTGGCTTCGAACCTTTGTGTTTTGATAATGTATTTTTTAATTTTTTAAGCTCGTTTTCATTAAAATTACTTGAATCTATTTTAAATGTTATTTTTTTTGAACTTGAATCTATTATGCCATCTAATAATTCCATATTTAAAAACTGAATTCTAGGATCTCCAACCCTTCCAGTTTCTCTGTTTACCCATCCTTCTTTAACTGCAATTCTTAATCTTAAAATTTTATTCTCTTCAATTAGGTGTTTGTACTTTAAATAATCTTCTCCAAAAATTCTAAATTTATATTGATCATTAAAATCTTCAAATGAAAAAACTCCAAATCCGTTCCCTGTTTTTGAAACTAGATGTTCAACCTCATTAATTATACCTCCTACATAAAAGTCTTTATTTACTATTCTATTTAAATCACTTAAAGAAGAAAGTCCAGTAGATGTAAAATTGTTTATCTCCTTTAAATAATCATCAAGTGGGTGAGCAGAAATATAAATACCTACAACTTCTCTTTCCTTCTTTAATCTTTCTAGATTAATCCACTCTTCACAATCTGGCATAGTTAAATCAGAAGTATCATTAATTACGCCTTCCCCAAACAAACTAATCTGAGAGGAATTAACAGATTCTTGATATTTAGCCCCATACTTAACAGTTTTTTCTAAAAAAGTGAGACCATCATTATCTATATTAAAGTATTGAGCTCTTTTATTTTTGAATGAATCAAATCCACCTGCCAAAACAAGATTTTCAAAAGTTTTTTTATTTGCCAATCTAAGATCAATTCTTTTAGCAAAGTCATATATATCTTTATAATCACCATCTTTTCTATTTTCTACAATTGTCTCTACAGCCCCTTTACCTACTCCTTTAATTGCACCCATTCCAAATCTAATGGCTTTATCTTCGTTAACATTAAACTTATAAAAAGACTCGTTAATATCTGGACCTAAAACTCTAATACCCATTCTCTTACATTCCTCCATGAAAAATGAAACCTGTTTAATATCATTCATATTGTTAGAAAGAACAGCGGCCATATATTCAGAAGGATAATTTGCTTTTAAATATGCTGTTTGGTAACCAATAAATGCATAACATGTAGAATGAGATTTATTAAATGCATATGACGCAAAAGCCTCCCAATCTTTCCATATTTTTTCTAAAATCTCAACACTAAATCCGTTCTCTTGACCACCAGTCATAAACTTTGGTTTTAGCTTCTCAATTAAAGAGAAAATTTTCTTACCCATTGCTTTTCTAAGCAAGTCAGCTTCACCTTTTGAAAAATCTGCAATTTTTTGAGATAATAACATCACCTGCTCTTGATAAACTGTGATACCATATGTTTCTTTAAGAAACTCTTCCATTTCTGGCAAATCATATGCAATAGGTTCAGATCCATTTTTTCTAGAAATAAATGATGGAATATATTCTAATGGCCCTGGTCTATATAAAGCATTCATTGCAATAAGATCATTGAAGTCTGAAGGCTTCAGTTCCTTTAAATATTTTTGCATTCCAAGTGACTCATACTGAAAGATTCCCACTGTCTCTCCTTTTTGAAATAATTGATATGTTTTATCATTATCTAAAGGAAATTCTTCAGGATTCAGTTGAATGTCATATTTATATTTGATCAATTTCACTGTGTCCTTTATAATAGTCAGTGTTTTTAAACCTAAAAAATCCATTTTCAAAAGTCCTGCATCCTCAACTACAGAATTATCAAATTGAGTTACATAAAAATCTGAATCTTTTGCTTTAGTAATTGGCACAAATTCAGAAATATCACTTGGTGTTATAATAACACCACAAGCATGGATACCCGTATTTCTAAGAGAACCTTCCAACATACTTGCTTGTTTTAACGTTTGAGCTGATAAGTCCGAAGAATTATAAAGTTTTTTCAACTCACTTACTCTACTAAATTCATCTGTCCTAAGCTCTAATTTTAAGTCAGCGTCTTTTTTTGAAAAAATTTCTCCAAGCTTCATGTTTGGCACTAGCTTTGAAATTCGATCAACCTCAGATAATGATAAATCAAGAACTCTGCCTGTATCTCTGATTGATGATTTAGCTGCCATTCTTCCGTAAGTAATTATTTGAGCAACTTGTTGAGATCCATATTTATCTACCACATATTCTATAACTTTATTTCTTCCTTCATCATCAAAATCAATATCTATATCTGGCAAACTAACTCTATCAGGGTTTAAGAATCTTTCAAAAAGTAAATTATATTTTATAGGATCAATACTAGTTATACCTAGAGCATAAGCAACAACTGATCCAGCAGCTGACCCTCTTCCCGGTCCTACAGATACTTCCATCTCTCTTGCAGCATTAATAAAGTCTTGTACAATCAAGAAATATCCAGGGTATCCTGTTTTAGAAATTACATCAAGTTCAAAATCTATTCTCTCTTGGAGAGCCTTGTCTAGGTTTTTATATTTTTTCTTTATTCCCTCTAGAGTTAAATGTCTTAAATAAAGGTTCTGTCCTTTTTGACTATTAAAGTCATTTTTTTGAATAAATTTTTCTGGTACGGTAAAATCAGGGAGCAATACTTCCCTTGCAAGATCAAAAGGTTCAACTTTATCTATTATATCAGAAATATTGTAAATACTATCTGGAATATCACTGAAGAGCTTAAACATTTCATCCTTTGATTTATACCAGTACTCCTCATTAGGCAAACCATATCTGAATCCTCTTCCTCTTCCAATTGGAACTGCTTGCTTCTCACCATCTCTAACACATAATAATATATCATGTGCATTAGCTTCAGATTTAGTAGTATAAAAAGAATTATTTGTAGCAATAAGTTTTATTCCATACTTAGAGCTAAATTCTTTAATTATAGGTAGAACATAATCTTCATTTTCCTGTTGATGTCTTTGAATTTCCAGATAAAAATCTGATCCATAAGTGTCTTTCCACCAACTTAAAGATTCTTCAGCTTTTTCTTCTCCTTGATTCAAAATTTTCGAAGAAATCTCACCTCTTAGACCTCCAGACAAAACAATTACATCTTCAGCATATTTGCTAAGAATATTTTTATCAATCCTTGGGAGATAATAAAAACCGTCAATATTAGCAATTGAACTTAATTTTGAAATATTTCTAAAACCATTTTTATTTTTTGCTAAAAATATCATTTGGTATCCATCATCTCTGTTAGATTTATCTAGATGATTTTCACATACATTTAACTCACAACCTATTATTGGTTTAATATATTTTTGACCTTCTTGTAAATTTTCATTGTAATTTTTAAGTGTTTTGATAAAATGAAATGCCCCCATAAGATTTGACTTATCTGTAATAGCTATTGCATCATGAGAATGCTCAATAGAATATTTTAATAAATCTGAAATCTTTGATGTTGATTGTAAAATTGAAAATTGAGTGTAGGAATGAAGATGACCAAATTTAAATTCTTGTGAAGCTTCTTTTATTGGATTAGATTCTTCAATAGTATCTGGCTTTACATTTTCCTTTAATAGTTTCGATTCTTCAAATAAATTAATATGCACTATATCAATAACTTTAATCTTATTAAGATCAAGATCAGTGAGTTTTTCAATAATATCTATATGAGTTGAAAGAGAGTTAGGATGAATTTTTTGGTCTTTTAATAATTTAAATAAACATAATGCTGTTGCTTCAACATCAGCAGATGCATTATGAGCAGATTCAAATTTTTTATTAAATAAATGAGTGTAAAGCTCCATCAAAGTAGGTAGTTTAAACTTCCTTCCTCTTCCCCCTTTTAGCATACAAATTCCTGCTGTTTCTTCTGTACAGGTATCTATTTTAGGAAAATCTTGTAATGGATTATTTCCATCTGATCTTAAATATTCAGCTCCTAAAATCTTTTCATCAAAATTTAAATTATGCCCACACATAAATTGTGACTTTTTTAAATCCTCTTGAAATTTATTCAAAACAAAACTAATATCTACTCCAATTTTTTTTGCTAATTGAGTTGAAATTCCATGTATTTTTTCGGAGTCATAAGGAATTGAAAAACCATCAGGATGAACAACATAACTTTGATTTGATATACAGTTTCCACTTATATCATGAACTTGCCAAGCAACTTGAATTGCTCTTGGCCAATTATCAAAATCTGTTAGAGGAGCACTCCATTTTTTTGGTAATCCAGTAGTTTCAGTATCGAAAATTAAAAACATTTAGGAATAGTTTCAATTACTAATTTAATATTTTATCTTGGATTCGTTTTCAATTATTATCAATAGTTTTTAATGTTAAAAAATAAAGAAACTTTCACAATTACTGCGGCATTGCCATATGCTAATGGACCCATTCACATTGGTCATTTAGCTGGTGTTTATATCCCTGCAGATATATATGCAAGATATAAAAGACTAACAGATAATGACGTTGCATTTATATGTGGAAGTGATGAACATGGTGTTGCTATATCTTTAGCTTCTAAAAAAGCATCTATATCTCCTAGAGAGTTAATTGATAAATATGATAATATCATAAAAACATCTTTTGAGGAATTTGGAATTTCATTTGACAACTATTCTAGGACTTCCAAAAAAATTCACCATGAAACATCCTTAGAATTATTTAATACACTTAAAGAAAAAAATCTTTTTTCTTTAAAAACATCTGAACAATTTTACGATACTAAAGAAAATCAATTTTTAGCTGATAGATATATTTCAGGTGATTGTCCAATATGTAATGCTAAAGATGCATATGGAGATCAATGTGAGAAATGTGGATCAACTTTAAGTCCAGAAGAATTAAAAAATCCAAAATCAACTATATCAGATTCTACTCCAATTTTAAAAGAGACAAAACATTACTATATAAAGCTTAATGAGTTTGAAGAATTCCTTAGAAATTGGATAACAGTTGAAAATAAGGATATATGGAAGGCTAATGTAACTGGTCAAGTAAAATCTTGGCTTGATAGTGGATTAAAACCAAGAGCAGTAACCAGAGATTTAGATTGGGGTATACCTGTTAAAGTTGATGGAGATGATGGAAAAGTATTATATGTTTGGTTTGAAGCACCCATTGGATATATTTCTTCAACCAAAGAATGGGCCAAAAAAAATAATAAGAATTGGGAAGATTATTGGAAGAACCCTAAAACTAATCTTATACACTTTATAGGGAAAGACAACATTGTATTTCATTGTATTATTTTTCCAATAATGCTTAAAATGTTTGGAGATTTTATTTTACCTAAAAATGTTCCAGCAAATGAATTTCTTAATCTTGAAGGAGATAAGATATCTACCTCTAGAAATTGGGCGGTATGGCTTCATGAATATCTAATTGATTTTCCTAATATGCAGGATGTGCTTAGATATGTACTAACATCTACTTGCCCTGAAACAAAGGATAATGATTTTACATGGAAAGAATTTCAAACTAGAAATAACAGTGAGTTAGTTGCGATTTATGGAAACTATACTAACCGTGTACTATCATTGATAGATAAATATTATGAAGGTAAAATACCAAATCCTGAGAATATAAATGATAACGATAATCAAATTCTTAATGAAGTTATATCTCAAAAAAATGATATAGAATCGAATCTAAATCAGTTTAAATTTAGGGAGGCTTTAAAAAGTCTTATCAATATAGCTAGGATAGGTAATAAATTTCTTGCAGATACTGAGCCATGGAAGATAAAAAATGAAAACCCAGAAAGAGTTGAACAGATTTTAAAAACTTCTTTTGAAATTGTTTCTTACCTAGCAGTTCTCTCCGAACCATTTATTCCTTACACATCTAAAAAACTTAAAAAAATGATTGGTCTAAATAAATCTGATTGGTCTAATCTTGATAATTTAGGTCGCGAAATAAATTTTAATTATACAATTACTAATAAGGAAATGTTATTTAGAAGAATAGAAGATTCTGAAATTGAATTTCAAATTAGCAGATTAAAAAACGATATTTAATTGATTAGATTATTATTTGAAACTGACTTAATAGTTTGAACTGTATAATTGAAGAATATTAATATCTTATTTAATTCTTCAAGTCCTTTCTGTTTATTCCAATCTTTAATATTCAACTTGGTTTTTTGTATTTGAATATTTAAAAGTTTCATTCTACCCTTTATTTCTAATCGATCTTGATATAATTGAAATTCTGAAGTCAATATATCATCTGAGTTGTTACCAAGGGAATTTAATATTTCTGATAAATAATTGAAATCATTATCAAGATATCCCGAAATTGAATTTGCCAAGACTAAAATATTATATTCAAGACGATTGAATTCAGACCAATTATCAAGATTATTTTCTTGTTTAAATTCATCTTCAAGTTTAAGAGGTGCTTCAAAAATTGCTTCAACTATTTTCTCTGTATCATCTTCTAAATTAGAGTTGATCTCTGCAGTTTGATCACAAGATGTAATTAGAATTATAATTAATAAAAATTTCTTATCTAAAAATGCTCTCATAATTGAACTAAATCTACGATATTTTATACTTTTATGATTCAATATTTTAAATATGAGTAAATCATTTGTTGTGTTTATAGTTATTCTCTCAATGATTGTAGTTTTAGGTGCTATTTTTTATGACTACATGACCTCTAAAAATGACTAAAAAAATTATAATTATTGGATCTGGGTTTTCCTCAATTTCTGCTTCTACATATTTAGCAGATAAAGGCTATGATGTAACTATCCTTGAAAAAAATAAATCTTTTGGCGGTAGAGCTAGAAAATTCAAAGCACAAGGCTTTACCTTTGATATGGGTCCGTCATGGTATTGGATGCCTGATGTATTTGAAAAGTACTTTAATGATTTCAATAAAAAAGTTGATGATTATTACACTCTAAAAAAATTAGACCCTGCTTATCGTGTTTACTTTGCTAAAAATGACTTTATAGAAATTGGAGATAATCTAGAAAAAATAAGTCAGACTTTTGAAGAACATGAAAAAGGTTCATCAAAAAAATTGATGAAATTTATGGCTGAGGCAAAAAAAAATTATTCCATTGCTATGGAAAAAGTTGTCTACAAACCTGGAGAGTCTATTCTAGAACTAATCACATTAGGAACAATTAGACGATTACGATATTTCGCAACTAATATAAAATCTGAAGTATCTAAATACTTTAAGAACAATAAGCTAAGACAAATTCTTGAGTTTCCAGCTCTTTTCCTTGGTGCGAAACCGGAAAACACTCCAGCATTTTACAATATAATGAATCATGCAGATTTTGGTTTAGGAACTTGGTTTCCTGAAAAAGGAGGAATGCATAGAGTCGTTGAGTCAATGATTGAACTTGCATTAGAAAAAGGAGTAAAATTTAAATCAGATCATCAAGTTGACGAAATTTTAGTTTCTGATAAGAAAGTAAAAGGAGTTGTTGCTAATGGAAATACTTTTTTGTGTGATATTGTAATAAGTGGGGCAGATTATAATCATACAGAAAAACTTATTCCAAATCATCTTAAAAATTATTCTGATTCATATTGGGATAAAAAAACATTTGCTCCCTCCTCACTACTATTTTATATTGGTTTAGATAAGAAAATAGAAAAACTTAGTCATCATAATCTATTTTTTGATGGTGATTTTAGGAAACATGCTTCTGAAATTTACGATAACCCCAAATGGCCTGAATCACCACTTTTTTATTTAAATTTTCCTTCTTTAACTGACCAAAATATGGCTCCAGAGGGACACGAAAATTGTTTTATACTAATTCCTATTGCACCAGACTTAAAAGATGAAGAAAATATTAGAGATAAATATTTGCAGATTGTGCTTAAAAGAATTGAGGAGATTGCTGGAGAGAAAATTAGTGATCACATAATCTATAAAAAATCATTTTGTGTTAAAGATTTTAAGAGTGACTATAATTCCTATAAGGGCAATGCATATGGACTAGCTAATACATTATTTCAAACTTCAATCTTTAAACCAAAAATTAAAAGTAAAAAAATAAAAGGTCTCTATTTTACTGGACAATTAACTGTCCCTGGTCCTGGTGTTCCTCCTTCTCTAATTTCTGGAAAGATTGTTTCTAGTATCGTTATAGAGGATTTCCCGAATCGATAAATTCAGTTGTTTCGAACATACCCAAAATGACATCTGATAATATGTTTTTAATTTCATCAATTGATAATATTGACTGATTTCTAATGAATTGAAAGGGGGAGTTTCTTTTTTTCAAATAACATATTCCTACTTCTTTAATTTCTTTATTTTGATAAAAACTTGTAGCTAAATATTTATAGAAAAGCAACTGGAGTAGATAAGAGTACTTATAATCTTTTTTAATATTCTCAATATTTTTTAAATCTAACACTCCTTGCTTTACAGATCCAGATTTATAATCAATAATTCTTAATTCTCCATTAAATAAATCAATTCTGTCAATAATTCCATTAAGCTTTACATCTTTATTTTTAACCTTTAGGTTGGTAGATATTTTTTGTTCTAATGAAATAATTTTAATCTGTGCTTTTTCATTTTCTAATTGATTTCTTTCATAATCTAAAGTATTATTAATATACTCTTTTAATACTTCAATGAATATTAAGTTCTTTCCTTTCGGTTCTTTTGAGTATAGTTCAGTAAAAGAATTTATTGATTCGTTTACTAGTTCCTTTTTCATTAGATCTATATGTTTTAATTCCAGATTTAATCCTATATAGGGTTCATATATTTTTTCAATTACTTTATGAATAAGTGTTCCCTGATCCATATAGTTTAAATATTTTGAATCTTCAAAATCATTAATACCTAGTATTTTTTGCTCATAAAATAAATAAGGATTTTTTATAAACAAGTTTAAAGTAGAAGCTGATATTCCTTTTTTAAAAATAGCATCAAGTCTTTGATTAATTAAATCATCTTTTATAATTACAGCTGATTCATTTTTTTCAATTCTAACCTTTTGTTCAATTACCTTTCTTTCACATATATGAGAATCTGTTTTTAATAATTCTAATTGTTTGATATACCTGCTTTCCTCTCCACTCATAAATGAATTTAGATCTGAATCATAAATTAAGTGAACTTCTTTTGAGTTATCAATTAGTCTGTAAAAAACATTTGACACCATATTTTCTTGATCATATTGAGATAAATTATCAAATTTTTGCTTTTCAGATTTAGATAAAACTCCCTCTTTAATATCAGTGAAAGGGAAAAAACCCTCATTCATATTTGTAATTATAAGATGATCATATTTTGATATTTTAGAATTAAAAGGATGATAATTTGATGAAAAATTTAAATTAAGATTGATGTCATAAAAATTAACAAGCTTTACCAACTTTTCATTTGCACAAAAAATATAAACTTTTGCAGATTTATCTTTACTGTAGATTTTTGATAGAGTTTCTGATAAATACTTAGCTTGTTTAACATTTTTTGAAGTGGAAATTATATTAATTTTTTTCTTCTTTAAATCAATTGGTATAGACTTAGTTATGTTTAAATTATTTTTATTAATTATTTTTTTACCTAATGAGTAATTATCTGAAGTCGACTTATAATCTAGAAATTCTTGAATTAAACCAGAGAATGTCTTAACTCCAGAATTATCTTTTTTTGAAATAATATAAAGTTCATTTTCAGCTCTTGTAAAAGCTACATAAAGTAAATTAATTGAGTCTAATAGATTATTAAGAATACTACTTTCAAATATTTCTTTTGCAGTATCTCCCATATAAAGAAGATTTTTTGTTTTTCTCATTAAAATCCATTGCAAAATATTTAGCTTCTCAAAAGGTTCGTATAACCAAATTAAATCCTTATTACTGTTTTCATCTAGTCTATCATTATAGACAGGAATAATAACTGCTGGGAATTCAAGTCCTTTTGATTTATGAATTGTAGATATATTTATTGAATTTTGATTATCAGATATACTTAAGTTTATTTTTTCTGATTTTTTATTCCAATAGTTAAGATAGGTTTTGATTGAGTTATCATTACTATCTAGAAATTCGAATATATTATCAATTAAAGCAATTATAAATGGATCATTTATGTTTAGGTTGAAAATAGATGAACAGTATTTCAAGGCATCCAAAAGGCCCAAAGATAAAAAGTGCTTAAACTCAAATTTATTTTCTCTTGATATTTTTGAGAAAAAATCTTCTACACTAGCTTTTGAAAGATTTATAAAAAAACATTGATTCAAACTTTTATAGCTGTTTTCAAAATAACCTTCATTAAAAAGGAAATTTATAACTCTTTTTCTTTCAGCATAATCATTTCCTGCTAAACTTAATTTAAAAATTGAAATAATAAATTGAACTTTGTCAGAATTATTAATTTGAAGAATATCACTTGAAATTAAATCAAACTTTGAATTATTAATATTTTCAATTAACTCTTTTGCATATCTATTTTTTCTGACTAAAATAATTATCTCAGAAGGAGAGTATCCTCTATTTAATAGATCTAAGATCTGCTCCTCTATATTTGAATAAAAGGATTCATAATCTGATATATTAACAGATACATATCCATTATTTTTTTTGTACGCCTTTTGTTTAAAATTTAAATCCTCTGAATCATATATTCCCAATTCTAATTTATTAGCTAAAAAAGAAAAAAAATCTGAATTGAAATTTATAATTTCTTTACAACTTCTATAGTTAATATCTGTATTCTCTAAGACTGGATTAAAATGAAAAGGATTTGTACGATTATATATTAAGTTTACAAATTGATTAAACTTGCCACCACGCCACCTATAAATTGATTGTTTTGGATCACCAACAATTAGGAGGGATCCCTTTGAGCCATCATGAGATTCACTATGAATAGAATTTGAAATTAGAGGAATTAAATTTTGCCACTGAAGTTCAGATGTGTCTTGGAATTCATCAAGAAAAAAATCAACATATCTTGACCCTAGCTTCTCATAAATATATGGAGCCTCATTTAACTTAATAAGTAAATTAAGTTGAGTGTTGAATTTACTGATAAGTCTAATTTTATTATCACTTTGAATTTTATCCATCTTTTCCTCAAATCTTGAAATTAGAGTTAAGGATGGGAGAAAAGACAAAGTTGAGTTAATCTTATAAATATCTAAAAGTAGTTTTTTGATTTCTAAGTAATTAGAGAGAAGAGTTGGTCTTATCTTTTCAATACTTTCTGCTTTACTTTTTTCTAAAGAAGTATTATATAAGTTTGATTTCCCTTTCAGAGAATTTTCAATTGATTCCTTTATAGAAAAATTATCTTCATTAAGTGAGTTTTTTAGATACTTGGTGAAATATCCTCCTCTAAAATCATCATCATCTAAACCATTATAATGAAGTAATTCAATAGTCTTTTCTAATAAATCACGAATGGCTAAGGTGTTTTGATTCTTAATTAGAGTTATTTGACTTTTTATTTGAGAAAATGAACTAAAATTTATTTTCTTAAAATACTTAACCTGTGCTCTATTTGATTCTTTATCAATGAATAATCCGAAGTCTTTTAAATCATATGAAATATCCCAACTTTTGTTTATTGTAAGTTTAAACTTAGCAAATTCAGTTAGCAATTCTTTTAATTCATTATCATGATTTATATCAGTAAATAATTCTTCAATAACTTGATCTAAATAAACAGAACTGTCTAGTTCAATAAGTGAATCATTTTCATTTTCTATACCCTCAGTAACAGTTTTAATTATATTATTTGTGAAACTATCAATAGTAATTACATTGAAGTATGAATAATTATATAAGATTTTTTCTAAAATATTAGAAGCTTTATTTTTTATAGTCTGTTGATCTAAACCTGTTTTATTAGAAATAACTTCCTGAATAATTCTATTTCTTTGATTTTTAAGATCAGACAAGTACATCAATATTCGATCTTTCATTTCAACAGAAGCTTTATTTGTAAAAGTTAAAGCTAACATTGCCTTAAAATGATTATCATCATTACTCTTTAACAATTTAGATATATACTCAATTGCAAGATTAAAGGTCTTACCAGATCCAGCTGAGGAATTTATTATTTTAAATGAGTAGTCCATGTTTAATAGTGAAACTTAATAAAATTATCCTAATTTTGTAAAAAAAACTATGGCATTCGAATTACCAAAATTAAATTATGCTTTTGAAGCATTAGAACCTAACATAGATGCAAAAACTATGGAAATTCACTATGGAAAGCATCATAATGGGTATACTAATAATTTAAATAATATCATTTCAGGTTCTGAAAATGAAAATAAGGACATTGAGGAAATACTAAATTCATTAGATCTGGACAACAGTGGATTAAGAAATAATGCAGGAGGGTATTATAATCATAATTTATTTTGGGAAATTATGGGTCCTAACTGTGGGGGAGAACCAAAATCAGAGATATCAGAATCTATAGACTCTAATTTTGGATCATTTGAAAATTTCAAGGATGAATTCAGTAAAGCAGCTGCAACTAGATTTGGTTCTGGTTGGGCATGGTTGTGTTCGAAAGGAAATGGAAAACTTGAAATATGCTCTACTGCTAATCAAGATAACCCATTAATGCCTAATGGTTGCGGGGGAAACCCTATCTTATGTCTAGATGTATGGGAGCATGCGTACTATTTAAACTATCAAAATAGAAGACCTGATTATATAAATGCATTTTTCAATGTGATAAATTGGGATGAAGTAAATAAAAGATTTTTAGAGAAATAAAAAAAAGGGGATAAATCCCCTTTTTTGCCCCAAATCTTACCATGAACTTAACCTACTTATGTTCTGGTTCAATGAATTTAGTGTATTTTTTTTATAAATAAAACTTATTTAGAAATTATCTTTTGTTATAGTCACTAGTAAGCTCTAGCTGACTTGCCTTCAACAAAATTTATAAAGGCTTGATTTACAACTTTATTTCCTCCTATTGTTGGATAGTTACCTGTAAAATACCAATCGCCTTTATGGTTTTTACAAGCTTTATGTAAGTTCTCAACTTTTTGGAAAATTATATCTAATTCAACATTAGTATTTTTATCGACTAACATTTCACACATCTTAAAGGAAATCTGTTCTGGAGAAAAATCTTTATAAATATCTTTTACATGATTTTTTTTGTAAATACCAGACTCATTAGCATTTTTACATTTAATATATGTCTTCTCAATAACGCTGTCGTATGTTCCATTATCTCTGTGAATCTCAATTGCAGCTCTAAATGCTATAAAATCTTCAATTTTAGCCATATCAATTCCATAACAATCAGGATATCTAATTTGTGGAGCGCTTGAAACAACAACTATTTTTTTAGGATTTAATCTGAAAAGCATCTTTAATATACTTTCCTGAAGAGTGGTTCCTCTAACAATACTATCATCAATAATTACAAGGGTGTCAGATCTTTCAATTATCCCATATGTTATGTCATAAACATGGGCTACTAGATCTTCTCTCCCTTTATCTGCAGATATAAAGGTTCTTAATTTTGCATCTTTGATTGCTATTTTTTCAATTCTAGGATTATGCTTTTTAGCTCTTTCTATTAATCCATAAAAAGATGTCTCTGCTGTATTAGGTATAAAAGAAAAAACTGTATTTAAGTAATCTTTTTTTATAGATTTTTCTATTTGAGGAATTAATAAACTTCCTAACATTTTTCTTTCTTTGTATATATCAGCATCTGATCCTCTTGAGAAATAGATTCTTTCAAATGAACAAGATTTATTAAGCTTTGGCTTTAATATTTCTTTAATTGAAGTTTCACCATTTTTTTTAATTATTAAAGCATTTCCTCTTGGAACTTCTTTTATATTAGAATACGATACATCAAAAACTGTTTGGATTGCTGGTCTTTCTGATGCAACCACAACAACCTCATCGTCTTCATAGAAATAGGCAGGTCTAATACCATTAGGATCTCTTAATACAAACGAATCTCCATGACCCATCATTCCTGCGATTGCATAACCACCATCCCACTTTTTTGATGATTTTTTTAAGATTTTTTCAATATTTAAATCTTTTTCTATTAAAGGAGGCATTTCAGACTTTAAAACTCCTTTTTTCTTTAATCTATTATATCCAGATATTACTTCAGAATCTAAAAAGTGTCCTATTTTTTCCATTATAGTAATAGTATCTGATTGTTCTCTAGGATGCTGGCCTAATTTCACTAAACTTTGAAATAGCTCATCCGTATTTGTCATATTAAAGTTACCTGCTAAAATCAAGTTTCTATTCATCCAATTATTTTGTCTCATCATAGGCTGAACATAATCTATAGAATTTTTACCGTATGTTCCATACCTAACATGCCCCAACATAACCTGTCCCAAAAATGGTGTTTGCTCATAGAATAAATCTGAGCCCTTTTTAATTTTTTCAGACTTAAGAAATGAGTTAATTTTTTTATTTATTTTTTTAAAAATTGAGTGAATTGCTTGTTGCTCAAATGATCTTACTCTATAAAAATATTTTTGACCTGGTTTTAAATCAAACTTAATACTTGCGTATCCGGCACCATCTTGTCCCCTATTTTTTTGTTTCTCCATCATTAAAAACATCTTATCAACCCCATACATATAAGAGCCATATTTTTGTTGATAAAAATGTAGAGGCTTTTTTAGATGAACTAAAGCAATACCACATTCATGTTTTATTTGATCACTCATCTATTTTAATTTATTGACTCTAGTTTGAACATCATTCATTGACAAATTTAATAAGTTTTTAGTTCCCATCTCTTCCACATTAAAAGATGCTAAAGAAGTCCCATAATCAATTGCTGATTTTATTGATTCAAATGATATTTCGTTAGATTCGGATAAAAAACCTGAAATACCCCCAATAAAACAGTCTCCTGCTCCAGTTGGATCTAAAACCTTCTCTACATTAAATACACCAGTCACATATCTTTTTTCATAATTGAATAATTCTGCACCTTTTTCTCCTTTTTTAATGATTACAAATTTAGGTCCCATAGTATGTAAAATATTTGCAGCTTTAGTTAGATCTTTTTGCCCTGTAATCATTTCTGACTCTTCATCATTAATAGAGATAATGTCAACTTTTGATATAACTTCTTTAACAGTTTCCCAAAAATTTTCTATCCAATAATTCATTGTATCTAAAATTATAGCAGAAGGCTTGTTGTTCAATTGATTGATTGCTGAAAGCTGAATTTCAGGATGAAGATTTCCAAGCAGTAAAATATCTGGTTTGGATTTTTCATCGGGAATTACAGGATTAAAATTTGCCATGACATTTAACTCTGTTTTTGTTGTAATTCTTTCTTTGAAATTATCTGTGTAAATACAACTCCAGTAAAATGTTTTGTCATTTTCTTCAATTTTAATTCCAGATATATCAACTCCACAAGATTGTAAAAGGTTTAAATCTTGACTTTTAAAATCATTTCCAACAACAGATATAATTGAGTATTCACTGCTAAAGTGTTTAAGAGATAAACATATATATGTTCCTGCTCCACCTAAAATATTATCTACTTTATTTTCTTTAGTTTCAATTCCATCATATGCTAGAGAAGCAACAATTAAAAGTGATTTTTCTGACATTTCTTTAATTTAAATTATTATTGTTATGATTATAGCCTAAATCCTCAATTAGTTTTGAATTCTTAGCTGCAAGATTAGCTAAAAAATCACATCTTTCATTGTAAAAATCGTTATTATGTCCCTTTACCCAGTGGAATTTAATGTTGTGATCAGGATATATTTTTAAAAATCTTTGCCATAAATCTGGATTTTTTTTGTTTTTAAAATCTTTTTTCACCCATTTAAAAAGCCATCCTTTTTCAACAGCATCCGATACATATTTAGAATCAGTATAGACATTAACATTAGAGTTTTTAATTTTTATTTTCTCAAGAGCAATAATTACTGCAAGGAGCTCCATTCTATTATTTGTTGTAAGCTTAAAACCTTGACTAAATTCTTTTTTGTAATCTTCTTTATCAATTAGCATAACGATACCATATCCACCTGGGCCAGGATTTCCTATTGATGAACCATCAGTATATATTTTTATTAATCTGCTCATTTAAATTAAAATAGATTCAATAATTTTGGGTAAATATTTATATTCCAACTCATGTATTTTTTTCTCAATTGTTTTAGCTGTATCATTATCATCTAAAACTATTTTTCTTTGAAATATTATTTCTCCTGAGTCATACTGTTCTGAAACATAGTGAATAGTAATTCCAGTTTCTGTTTCATTATTTTCTATTACTTTATCATGAATTCTTGATCCATACATTCCTTTACCACCATACTTTGGGAGTAGAGATGGATGAATATTAATAATCATTTTTTTAAAGTAATCTAAATATGTAATAGGTATTTTTTTCAAAAAACCAGCAAGTACTATTAAATCTGGTTTTATATGCTGTAATTCCTCAAAAACTTTTGTATTAAGATCATTATTTTGGAAATATGAAACCTTTATATTAGAATTCAATTTATGATTGAAAAAAGGAGATGTTTTATTATTTGAATAAACATGTGAAACGGTTAAGTTTTCAGTTTCACTAAAATAATTTATAATGTTTAGTGCATTTGATCCTTGACCTGAAATAAAAATGACTATTTGTTTTTTCATAAATAGTGATAGTGCTTCAATATATTTGAAAAAAACTTTTTGTTTTAACAAATAAAGGTATAATTTCGATTTTAAGACGAGTTTTGATAAAAGTTTTTTAATTTTATCATCTGAACTCATAAATAAACATATTATGTCAGATATTTCTTCAAGAGTAAAAGCAATAATAGTAGATAAATTAGGAGTTGACGAGAACGAAGTAGTTCCTGCAGCTAGTTTTACAAATGACCTGGGAGCTGACTCTCTAGACACAGTAGAGCTTATTATGGAATTTGAAAAAGAATTCGATATTCAGATACCTGATGATCAAGCTGAGAATATTGTCTCTGTAGGTCAAGCTATTGAGTTTATTGAAAAAGCAAAATAAAAATTTAATTTAATGACATTAAGAAGAGTTGTAGTTACTGGAATGGGAGCTTTAACTCCAATTGGTAATGATTTAAATTCATATTGGAATGGATTGATTAGCGGTGCTAATGGATGTGGTAATATTACTCATTTTGATGCATCAGAATTCAAGACTAAATTTGCTTGTGAATTAAAAGGCTTTGACCCTGCTAATCATTTTGAAAAAAAGGAATTTAGAAGATACGATCGTTTTACTCAATACGGAATTGTAGCTGCTTCAGAATCTATTAAAGACTCTAAGTTATTAGAATCCAATCCGAATTTTGATAGAATTGGAGTAATTTGGGGATCTGGAATTGGTGGATTGGAAACTTTTCAAAATGAAGTATTAAATTTTTCAGAGGGTAATGGAACTCCAAGATTTAATCCATTTATGATTCCAAAAATGATTCCAGATATAGCTCCTGGATTAATAGCTATGAAATTTGGTTTTCAAGGTCCTAATTACGCTACTGTTTCAGCCTGTGCTTCCTCTTCAAATGCCTTAATTGATGCTCTAACATACATTAGAGTTGGACATGCTGATGTTATTGTCGCTGGTGGCTCAGAAGCTCCAGTTACTATGGCAGGTGTTGGAGGGTTTAATGCAATGCATGCATTGTCTACAAGAAATGATGATCCTACTACTGCGTCAAGACCATTTGATAGAGATAGGGATGGATTTGTTTTAGGAGAAGGAGCTGGATCATTAATAATAGAGGAATATGAACATGCTGTAAACAGAGGAGCTAAAATTTATGCAGAACTTATTGGCGGAGGTCTATCTTGTGATGCTTATCATATGACAGCACCACATCCCGATGGAAGAGGTGCAATAAAAGTAATGAAGAACTGTTTAAATGATGCTAATTTACAAACTAGTGATATTGATTTAATAAATATGCATGGAACCTCTACACCTCTTGGTGATGTTGCAGAGAGCAAAGCTATAAAAGAGGTTTTTCAAGATGATGCCTACAAACTAAATATTAATTCGACAAAATCTATGACTGGACACCTTCTTGGTGCTGCTGGTGCTGTAGAAGCAATTTCATGTATTCTAGCGATGAAACATGGGATTATTCCACCTACAATTAATCATTTTAATGATGATGATAATATTGACTCTAAATTAAACTTCACATTTTCCTCTGCTCAAAAAAAATCTGTAGATATAGCGATGTCAAATACATTTGGATTTGGAGGACATAATGCGTGTGTTATATTTAAAAAGATTGATTAGTATTAAACTCTGAAGTATCAAAAAGGTTTTAAAATTAGATTCAAATATTCAAGAAAAATTCAAGATAGTTGCTATACATTCTAATTTGAAAATCTTCTCTTTAGCCTTTCAAATCAATAAATATTGCTTTACAAATTTTGTTAGATCAAAGAATGATTTAAAAATTGAAAATACATTCTATGTTCCACATTATAATTGGGAAAACAAACAAAAAGGAATTGATTTTGAACTTTTTGTAAACAAGTTAAATATTGAAGTTAAGGAAGCTGAACTAACGGATTCTCTTTTTAGTTTCACAAATACAAAAGAGTTATCTTTGGTAGAGTCGCATAAAGAAGTTGATTTCTTTATTAAACAGAATTGTTATTTTTCAACATCAAATTTGATTGATAAAATGTCAAAAATTCCAAATATCTCAATAGTTTATAAAGTTCCAAGCGATGAAATTTTAGATAATTTTAATCTAGATATATGAAAAGGATAAAAAAAACAAAAATTATTGCAACACTAGGTCCATCTACCTCTTCTGCTGACAGCATTGAAAAGCTTATTAAAGAGGGAGTAGATGTTTTAAGAATTAATTTTTCTCACTCAAGTCATAAACAGGCTGAAGCATTAATTAAGGATATTAGGCAAGTTAATGATAAGCTTGAAGCTAATACTTCAATTCTTGCAGATCTTCAAGGTCCTAAACTTAGAATTGGTGAGATAAGCCCTAATACAAATCTTAATGATGGTGATGAGATCAAGATTAAAACAGGTGAAAAATTTATTGGAGATGAAAAAATTATATTTATCGATTATCAAAGTCTTCCTAAAGACATAAATACAGGTGAAAAGATTTTAATTGATGATGGGAAAATAATTTTAAAAGTTACTGGGACAAATAAAAAAGATGAAATTAATGCAGAAATAATTCAGGGAGGTGCTCTTTTTTCAAATAAGGGGTTTAACCTGCCAAATACAAATATCTCACAACCTGCGCTTACCGATAAAGATATTAAAGATGCAGTATTTTCAGCTAAACAGAATGTTGACTGGATTGCTCTTTCATTTGTAAGACATGAATCTGATGTAAAATCTTTAATCGAATTATTAGAAAAGAATACAGATCATAGAATTCCGGTAATTGCAAAAATTGAAAAACCTGAAGGGGTAAGGAATATTGATAATATTATGAAATATGCAAGTGGAATAATGGTGGCAAGAGGGGACTTAGGAGTCGAAATTAATGCTTCTGAGGTTCCATTAATTCAAAAAAAACTTGTTCATAAAGCGAAAAAAGCTAGAAT
>Ga0213861_10000044_pt1 | contig 78835 bp, 63 predicted proteins | sample PICome_4_FD_160110 | JGI IMG/M metagenome (GOLD analysis project Ga0213861, IMG submission 160110) | Coastal seawater microbial communities near Pivers Island, North Carolina, United States - PICO131 | ecosystem: Environmental > Aquatic > Marine > Coastal | place: USA: North Carolina... | reverse complement strand
AAAGTTCGTTGATCTTTTGATTTGTATAAAAAAGCTCTATTTCTTTTGAGGATCTATTTTCTCCTGCAAAATCGATATTGGTCCCCGTAGATACTTTTTTTGAATCTGCTAATAATACTTGCATGAACACCTTTCCAAAAGAATCTATTTGTACTAAATTTTGACGATATCTAGAATCTAATCGATTTAAATTTTCATTTGTAATATTCTTTAATGTTTTGAAATAGTCATTAGCTACAACTGAAGTGATAATTACATCCCCCACTGCCTTAAAAATATTATTTGTCTCAGCAACGACCGTAATTTCATGTAATTTATAATCATAATCCGAAAAAGATTTTTTAAACTCTTCAAATTCATAACTCCTTACCGTGGCTGTATCTGACTTTAAAATTAATTCATCATACCCCGAAATAATATCGTTTTGGTTTTTAATGGGAGTTATGGTGAATTTTTTTAAGGAAGCAGCAGCTTGTTTATCCAATCCAAAGGTTTGTTCGAGACCTAACGTATCTTTTTGTTTTACAAGACTATTGTAAAAATCAATATTATCATAAAGTTGTCTTGAACTTTTAAAATTAGTTTGTAAAACTAAATCTGAAGAATACCTTTTTGGATTTTTAAGCTCTAGAAAAACACCAAGTAGGAAACCAAGGATTCCTGCAATTCCAATGGGTAGAATATGTTGCTTTAAAAAAAGTAAAATAGAAATTATAAAGTGAAAAAATCCTTTAAAAATTTTACCGATCCAGTGAAATAAATTAGAGAATCCTTTTCCGATAATTGCAAATAAAGATCCTAAATCTACTTCTTCTTCCTTGTTTTGTTGATTAGTTGCCATCATTATTTTTGTTTATTTCTTTTTATAACTGTTAAAAATTTGCTCTATAATTCTTTTTGTAATTGCATAGGTGGGTGTAACGCCTGTCATTCCTAACCCACCAGAGGCCAATGTTGCTCCAGTCTCTAATGGGTTGTCTGATGCGTAATAAGCATACCTGACTTTTACATCTTCTGAAATATTACCTCTTATTTTAGAAGCAGATTGAATTGCTTTTTGATAATGGGCTCCTTCCATTTCTAAACCTATGACATTCCAGGTAGAGTCGTGAAAAAACTTTAATAAATCCTTATTCTGTAAAGAAGTTCCTAAAACAGAGACCATGGTTCCGTCAAAAACCTGAACACCAAACCCTTCTAAATCTTCTTTTGTCAATTCATTTTTAAAAGGATAATTGTCTGCGGTCCCCTCAAAAATATGAGCAGAAGGAATCATAATATCTCCTTTTCCACCTTCTAAAATACCTGCTTTCCCCATAATTGAAACCGATTGTACATTCAAATGAATTTTTCCATTTTTTGAATTGTATGGTTTTAACAATTCATCCATAGTTTCATAGGCTTGTTCTCCAAAAGCGTAATCCATTACAATAATTACAGGAGATGCTTCGTTGGAACTTCCTTTTGTAAACGTTGTAACATCTCCATTTATTTTATTGGTATCTATAATTTGTACATTAATATTGGTACCCGAAGTATCTTTTAAATAAATCAGTCCATTTTTAGAAGCAAAATCCTTTACCGCTTTTTGTAAGGGCGTACTATTGACCGCACTCATCAGTTCAAAAAGTTCAAAATTTTTGACCTTTTTAGCTTCCTCAGGCAGCGCTTTTTCTGCATAAATAGAATTTAACACGCTGTGCATGTTTGCACTAATAATATGTATTGGTCTGTGAATTAAATTATTTTCTAAGAGCGTTTTTTTAATGTTATCTGCCCAGATATCCCCATAAATATGATGTCCAATTTCTTCTATTAAAACAGAACTAAAGGTTACCGAACGTTTTTCTCCTTCATGAACTTCATTATTGGCCAATTTTCCCAACCAATAAATCAATTGAAAAAAACGATGTGGGTTTTCCTCCGTAGCAAACGTATGATATACATTAGAAACTTCACTATACGATCTTCCTAAAATATTTCCCAAGTGGGCAATTGTAAGTTCTAACGCTTGATTCGTTAGTTCTTTTTGAAGTAAAACAACTGCTTCTAGATTTTTCCATTCGCGCGTAAAATCTTTTCCATCGTTAATGCTTACACGTTCGTTTATTTTGTGAGATTCTATAAATAAAAAAGTAAGGTGCGTTAAAATATCATAAATTTCTGATCGCCCTCGGGTAATCTCGATATTCATTTGATCTTTATCAATCCGATAACAATTTCTCCTTCTTTTTGGCGGAATAATCGTTTTGAAGTGAGAATTTTTATACCCTTCATCTGCCGTTAAGTTAATAAACTGACATTCTTCAATTCCTTCTGGCAAACGTTCTATAACATATACAAGTCCGTTTAATTCAACTCTTTCTTCTGCAATAGATCCATAGATTTCTGGGCGAAGAAGTAACAAAGATTTTCGTAGAGTTTCACCAGAGATTCCCATCGGCTTATAAAAGCCCCTACTAAATAAATGACGCATAGAAATGTATAATTTTTCTATGGCATTGGTAGACTCTTGTGCTCTGGTTCTTTCAATTTTCTTTGGTGATGTCATGCTCATTTATTTATGCGAAGATACTCATTTGATTGTTTTATTTTCCAGACAAAACTTTCAAATACTTTTTGGGTTGCTTTAATAACGCCACTGCCTCCAACAGAACACGATCTTCTTTTAACTTATTTTTGTAGACCCCTTCTTGATAAAAATAGCGTGTTAAAATTTCTTCTTTTAGAAAATCCTCTATAAGATCTTTATTTTTTGAAATATCACTAATTTTATCTGCTATAAGTACTTCATGGATTTTCTTAAATTCTTTATCAAGGGTCGTTTCTTTATCCTTTGCAAACGTACTCAAAGCCCTTCTAAACAATTGCTCTTCATCAGTTTTAAAAACAGTATCTTTTCTTACGTATTCGATAAAATCTTTAAACACAGTATCTGAAAATTGAAATCTTTCCAAATCGGTTAGGGGTTTTTTCTGATAATAATAATCCGTTACAAAATTGAAAATAGTCCGAGAAGATAGGAGCTTTTTTGTGACCGAAGTTGCATTGGAAGTTTGAATAACAACATCGGGTAAAATACCACCACCATCATAAACCGTTCTTCCATTTGTTGTTTGAAAAGCATTGATTCTAGCATCGGAAAACTTAGGGACATTCCCTTGTTCATCCCTATTTGCATAATCCAGTTCTTGAATACACCGACCACTGGGTGTATAATATTTTGAAATCGTCACTTTTAATTGGGTCCCATAGGTCAATTCCCGATAGCGCTGTACCAATCCTTTTCCAAAAGAACGCTGCCCCATAATCACAGCCCTGTCATAGTCTTGTAGCGCACCACTCACAATTTCTGATGCTGATGCAGAATGTCCGTTTACCAAAACAACAATAGGAATCTCTAAATCTAAGGGGGCATTTTTGCTAAAATAGGTATTGCTCCATTTTTTAACTTTTGCTTTTGTTGAAACAATTTTTTTGCCTTTTGGAAGAAAGAAATTAGAGATATGTATCGCTTCTAAAAGAGATCCACCCGGATTAGAGCGCAAGTCGAAAACCAATTTGGTCATTCCTAATTTCTTCAATTTACGGTAGGCCTTTTTTACTTCAAAAGAGGCTTTTTCACTAAATTCTGTTAGGGGAATATATCCCGTTTCTTGATCAATCATATCCGAAAAAGGCACGGGGTTTACGATAATTTTATCCCTGCTCAATTCTTTTTTAAAAACCCTCCCATTTCGCTCAAATTCAACATCGAAAGTACTTTTAGGAATTCCTTTTAAAAAGAGTGCGCATTGCGCTTGCTCCATCTCTTTTAGAGATTGACCATCTACAGAAATGATAACATCTCCCGCCTTTAGATTTGCCCGATCTGCAGCATACCCTTTATAAATTTCTTTTAATTGAATTCCTTTCTTTGTGTAATAAACCGCAACTCCAATACCGCCATATTCTCCAGCACGTCTTATACGAGCGTCTTCCACAGCTTGTTCATCATAAAAACTTGTATAAGGGTCTAAATCTTTTAACGTATTCTGAATTGCTTTGTTTGTTAATTCCGCAGGATTGACCTCATCAATATAATACATGTTTAATTCCTTAAACAACATATTATAAATCTCTATTTGTTTGGCAACTTCAAAAAAATTAGACTTAAAGGAGTATGTCAAAAAAAGAGTAACTCCAATGAGGACAAAAGCTGTACTTTTTTTTAAATTAAATAGGCGCATCGGTTTTCTTTTTAGTTTCCGCGACAAACAATGTCAACAGCATGGTCATTTTTGCATACATTTCTTCGTACTTTATTTCTTCTTTACCAAGATACGAAATCATAAAAACATAGGGGTTTTGTAAATGATCATACAAAATTTCTTTTTGCAAACGATACGATTCTCGTAGCAATCTTTTAATTCGATTTCTGTCAACTGCCGACTTAAAATTTCTTTTAGAAACGGAAACCCCTACTTGAGCAGGAAAATCTGAAGTATGTTTTGTTTGCAGATACACCATTCTTAAAGGAAAAGATTTCACAGAACTCCCCTGCTCATATAATTTTTCAATGAGTTTCTTACTTTTTAATCGCTCCAATTTTCCTAAGGTGTGCTTCATCTGTACAAACTTAAAAGAAAACAATAACTTTTTATCATTTTCCAATCGTTAACTTTAAAAAACATCCGTATTTTTAACTCTAAATTAAAGCAATTATTTTTACCAAAGTATTGTTAAAAATTTAACAATATTTGATAAATTTGTTAAAATTTTAAATTTATAAGAAACCCTTTATGAAGCCAGATTTATTTCAAGCACCCGATTATTATAATATCGACGACTTATTAACGGAAGAGCACAAGTTAATTCGTGAAGCTGCCCGTGATTGGGTAAAACGTGATGTATCTCCAATAATAGAGGAATATGCTCAAAAAGCAGCATTTCCAGCGAAAATTATAAAAGGTTTAGCAGGCATTGGAGCTTTTGGCCCTTATATCCCTGAGGAGTACGGTGGTGCTGGATTGGATCAAATTTCTTATGGACTAATCATGCAAGAAATAGAACGTGGAGACTCCGGAGTGCGCTCTACAGCCTCTGTTCAGTCATCATTGGTGATGTATCCAATTTTTCAGTACGGAAATGAAGCGCAACGTAAAAAATACTTACCAAAATTAGCCGCTGGCGAATGGATGGGTTGTTTTGGTTTGACCGAGCCAAATCATGGTTCAAACCCTGCGGGTATGACAACAAATTATAAAGATATGGGAGATCATTATCTTTTAAACGGAGCAAAAATGTGGATTTCAAACGCACCATTTGCACAAGTGGCTGTTGTCTGGGCAAAAAACGAAGAGGGTAGAATTCATGGTTTAATTGTAGAACGCGGCATGGAAGGTTTTTCTACACCGGAGACACATAACAAATGGTCGTTACGAGCGTCTGCAACTGGCGAACTTATTTTTGACAATGTAAAAGTGCCAAAAGAAAATCTATTGCCAAACAAATCTGGATTGGGCGCACCTCTGGGCTGCCTAGATTCTGCTCGTTTTGGAATTGCATGGGGGGCCATTGGAGCTGCAATGGATTGTTACGATACAGCGTTGCGTTATGTAAAAGAACGAGAACAATTTGGAAAGCCAATTGGGCAGTTTCAATTACAACAAAAGAAATTGGCTGAAATGATCACCGAAATTACCAAAGCACAGCTATTGGCATGGAGATTAGGAAAGTTAAAAAACGACGGAAAAGCAAGCTCTGCACAGATCTCAATGGCGAAAAGAAACAATGTAGATATGGCAATTAAAATTGCCCGAGAAGCAAGGCAAATGCTAGGAGGAATGGGAATTACAGGCGAATACTCTATTATGCGTCACATGATGAATTTAGAGAGTGTTATTACCTATGAAGGAACCCACGACATTCACCTACTAATTACAGGTTTAGACATCACCGGATTCAATGCTTTTAAATAAAAAACGAAACAGGTTTTCATCATAAGAAACAAAGACGATTATTCTTTTGTCAGTTTCATAAAGAGTTCTTTCCCGCTTCTTTTTGAATACGAGTTGTAGCAAGGCGCCATAACATGAACCTGAAAATAAGGCTGAAAATACCTTAGATATTCTTTTTTAGTACCCCCAAATGGAGGTCTATCCGTGAACAAAGGAACATTAAAAAGCACCCCGGCAAGTGTGCCCTTTTCTTTTAAAAGTTGGTGCATTTTCTGTACATAATGTTCTCTTAAGTTTGGGTTTAGTGCGCAGAAAAATGTTTGCTCTATAATTACATCGAATACATCCTCAACTTCAAAAAAATCGCCAATGATTAAATGGGAGGAGGGAAATTCTGGAATTCTTTTTTTGATGTTATCAATCGCAGTTTTTGACAAATCCACCACAAAAACATTGACAAACCCATTCTTGAAAAGATATTCTGCTTCATAAGCATTCCCACCTCCTGGAATTAAAATCTTCAATTCTTTGTTTTCTAATTGATCAAAATATGCTTTTAAGGGCGGAGAAACGGTTCCCAAATCCCAGCCAATATCATTATTTAAATACCGATTGTCCCAAGCTTTTTCTGATAAATCCATTTGTAAAGAGTATGATAAAAAGTTTTTTTAGAATATCTCTATTCAATTGCGATCATTGAATTTCTATTAATTTGTATTAGTTTGACACTACTTTTAAATTGATAACAATCTATTACGCATGATTTGTAAATTGAGCTTCTTACTTAAACCAAAAATTACAAAGAGATGAGCAAATATACTTTTTTTGAATACTTCCCTAAAATTGTTAACCCTTGATTTGGTCAAAAAAGCGATTGTTTTATCAAATCATTTTTTTTTAGCACCTTAGCATTACAAAAAAAGATGTTCTATTTTAAAATTGATCCTAAGAAGTTGAAAAATGCGGAAAATGAAAGGAAATTAGTTCCATTAAATAGTAGATCATAACCCAAGAAAATAGAACTTTGCTTCTTAAAAATTTTGCTTAGAAAAAGCAATGCTGTTGAACTCAAATATGAAATCATTTGAAACCTTGTACAACCACAAATAACGCCCTGTACTTTTCGTCAATATCAGACATTCCTGAAAACTTATGGGACGCATTAAATTGTGAAAAAAATCTTTATTTTCATAGAGACTTCTTGCTTTCTATCGAAGAAAACAACGCTGAAATTACGTTTACTTATATCGTTCTCTTAGATGCAAAGAAAAATCCAGTCGCTTTTGCTTCATTACAATTAATAGATTTCTATATAGACGATATCAAAAATGAATTAGAAGTTTTAGTTCGGAAAATTAAACTAATGGGGCAGAAATTACACCTATTTCCAAAGAAAAAACCTTTAAAAATATTAATTTGTGGCAACACCTTTGTAAGCGGTGAACATGGCGTCTTTATCGAAAAAAATCAAAACAAAAAAGCCACTCTTAAAGAACTTGCCAAAGCAATCTTACATTTTGTGAATGGCAATCCAATGTTAAAAAAACAAGTTAATTTCTTCTTAATAAAAGATTTTATAAACGAATCCTTATCCGTCACCGACGCTTTAAAAGATTACAATTACAGTCCATTTTTAGTAGAACCCAACATGCTTTTGCACGTAGCAGAAAATTGGCAAACTTTTGAGGACTATCTCGCTGCATTAAAAACAAAATTTCGAGTAAAAGCCAAAAAAGCGCTGCAACGAAGTGCAGTACTCAAAAGAACAGATGTGACATTAGAAAACATTGAACAGTTACTCCCAGAAATGACAGCACTCTATAAAAAGGTTTCTTCCAAAGCGGATTTTAATTTGGGCGACTTTAACCTAGAAACCTACATTCGTTTAAAAGAAAGACTCCAAGACAACTATCTACTTAAGGTTTATTTTTTAGATGAGAAAGTCGTTGGATTTATGTCTGGAATCATCAATAAAAATTCTTTGGATGCCCATTTTGTGGGAATTGATTACCCCTTAAATAAGACCCATGCGATCTATCAAAGAATGTTATACGACTATATTAAAATTGCCATTCAAAAGAGAATAAAGCTCTTAAATTTTGGAAGAACTGCTAGTGAAATTAAAAGTTCTATAGGCGCAATTCCACAAGATTTAACAATGTATATTCGGCACAAGAAATCTATCAAAAATAGAATTTTAAAGTTATTTTTACAGCGAATTGAGCCCACTCCTTTTCATCAAAAATTTCCCTTTAAAAAAGTAACTGAAAATGAAAAACGTTAACGATTTAATTGCTTTATTGAACTTAGAAAAAATAGGCAAAAACACTTTTAAAGGAGTGAGTAAAACTATTGGGAGCCCCAACGTTTTTGGAGGACAAGTTTTAGCACAATCTTTAAATGCAGCAAATAGAACGGTACCAAAAGAGCGGATACTACATTCTTTACATTCCTATTTTTTGGAAGCAGGAAAATTAGAAATTCCTATCATTTTTGAAGTAGAAGAAATGCGAGATGGTGGAAGTTTTTCTACCCGTCGTGTAAAGGCGACACAAAATGGAGTAACCATTTTTATTCTAGCAGCTTCTTTTCATAAAATTGAGAAGGGGTATACCCACCAAAAAGCTATGGAAACCAATATAAAACAACCCGAAGAATTAATTAGCTGGAGTGAAATGGTAGAACAATTTGGAGACTTTATCCCCAAAAATATGAAAGCATTTTTAAGCATCGAAAGGCCTATCGAATTTAAACCCACAGTGATCCCAAATCCTTTAGATCCTAAAGACTTGCCTGCACAAGACAGAATTTGGTTTAAATTAAAAGGAGGCTCTAATGGATTAGACCTTCAAACGAAACAGCAAATTCTCACTTACATCTCTGATTACAATGTCTTAAATGCAGCTATCAATCCAAATGCAAGTAAGGCCAATTTTGGCAATTTGCAAACGGCGAGCTTAGATCATTCGATGTGGTTTTTTAGAGATTTTGATTTTGATGATTGGATGTTGTTTTCTTCTGAATCTCCTAATTCTTTTGGAGCTAGGGGACTATCTAAAGGGAATTTATTTACAAGAACCGGGCAATTAATTGCCTCTTTTGCTCAGGAAGGGTTAATTCGCCCAAAAAGAAAGTAATTTCGTTCACATGGCAGTCAAAACTCTTTGTGAACCTCACACAAATAATAAAAATTTAACACAATGGATACATTTACCTATGTTCTAACCACCAATGGATTACTGTTTTTTGTAAGCATTCTTTTTTGGAAATTTCCACCCAAAAAAATCAATAAATTATATGGCTATAGAACCTATAGAACTATGCAAAATAATAGCATCTGGAATTTTGCAAATACCACATTTAATAAAACCCTTGTTGTCTACGCGGGTATTTCATTTTTAGCTGGACTTCTTTTTGCTTCTTTCACCAAAGGAGTCCTAAGCTGGGAACCCATGTTTCTAGTAATGTTAACACTCTTGGTTTGCATTATAAAAACCGAAAAGTCAATTTCTAAGTTGTACGATAATGAGGGACGAAAATTAAAGCCTAAAAAGTAGCCAAAAAAGAAACAGAAACATTTCTACCAGGAGCAGAAACTCCAGAGGCAAACTCCATATAATGTGTGTCAAACAAGTTTGCTATTCTTGCTTGAAAAGAGAGCTTGTTATTAAGCACGTATCGCCCATTAACACCAAATGTGCTCCAACTTGGAGAACCATAATACTTGGAGACATCATCAGTTGCATTTGAATCAATAACCGGAGTTAAATCGTGGTTATCAATGCCTTCCGTAAAGTTAAAATCTTCAATATTCTTTTTACTATTGAATCTAAAATCAGCACCCAATTCTAATTTTCCCATTTTATAATTCACCTCAAACTGGCCAAACAAAGGAGGAATCGAAGAAAGGGGTTCTTTGGTATCATAGGTTCTCCCTTTTGTATAAGTAAGGAATCCTGAAGTATTCCATCGGGTTGAAATTTTACCTAGATAACTAGATGTAAATCCTGTAATATAAGCAGTTCCTTTATTTTGGTTACTCACAGCATTTCCAAATTCACCATCAAATGCCACTTGCAATTTACTGCCATCTGGAGCATACACAAAATCTCTTTGAATGTAGTTATCCAAAAGTGTATAAAAAACATTTCCTCCAATTCTAAAACGACGGTTGTTGAAATATTTCTGCAAACCAAATTCTGCACTGTAGGCAAATTCGGGAGCTACGTATATATTGGGAATGGTAATGTTCCCTGATTTTTCTCGAACACGACCAACATCGTCAATATTTGGAGCTCTAAAACCAGAGGACAAAACACTATTTATCTGCCAGTTTTTAGAAGGCTTGTATACATAGCCCAAGGTTGCAGTTATTGCCGCGTTGGCAATACTAATGCTTGGATCTGGTAGGCTAATAAATGTTTGATCCATCCAATTGGCTTGTAAATGGGTGCTTGTAAAACGGATCCCAGTATTTAAGGTAGCCTTTGCACTTACATCTTGTCGATACCCTAAATAGATGGCCGAACTTAAATAATTACTCCCTCCATCTGGATAGCGAGATTGCACTAAAAATTCGTTAGAAAATCCTGTAACTTCTTCATTAGAAACAGCAAGTGTTTTCCCAAAAGCATTAGAAGTTACATCATTATAGGCAAGTTCGAAGCCATAGGTTAGTAGTCGTTTTTGATTTTCTTTAAGTGGTACCGAAAAATCACCATTCACACTGAAAAGATTGACCATTTCATTTCTATAAGAGCGGTCTAAGCTTCCAAATTTACGTTGTACTCTACTTTCTTTAATATTTTGGTATGCAAAAGTAATGCTTCCTTTTTGCAACCATCTCCTATTGGGATGGAGGAGTAATTGTGGTGAAAACAAAAAACGTTCTTGTGGACCATAATACCATTCTGCAAACTTTAACGAAGCGCTATTTGTGGGGTCTGTTAACTCTGATAATCTATCAAAACGGGGAATGTTCGACGATTTAGAGTATTGAATATTTAATTTTAACTCTGTGTTTTCTGATAATGGAACATAAAATTTCTGCAAAACATCAGTTTGCATGTATCCCGTATTTTTTTGAAGATTGGTCGCTGTATTTAAGGTGGGGGTTTCGTAGTAATTGCCGTCGTTATTTTTAGAAAAGTAAAATACCTTTCCCCAATTATCAAACCCATGAGATCGGTTGTTTCCCATTTTTAAATCTCCAAAATCACTGAAAGAAACACTTGTAAAAGAAGCCCAATTCTGAAAACTTAAAGCAACAGATACATTTGATGTAATTTCATTATTGACCCCAGAGAAACGTGTAAAAAAATCTGTTTTTACTGTTGTTTCATTTGATAATTTTGGAGTTTTAGTATAATAATGAATCACACCGCCCAAGGCATCTGATCCATAAATTACCGAAGATGGTCCAAAAACAACCTCTGTCCTATCTAATTGATTTGGGGCTATAGAAATTGCATTCTGTAAATGTCCTTTTCGATAAATTGCATTGTTCATTCGAACACCATCTACCACCAATAAAATTCGGTTTGACTCCATCCCGCGAAGCACAGGGCTACCTCCACCAAACTGAGATTTTTGTACTTTAATTCCAGGAATTGTTGCCAATAAATCTGCCGAAGTTTGGGGTGAAATTTTGCGGATCTCTTTTTGCGACAAAACAGCCACTTGCTCGGCAATTCGATTACTTTTCTGTTTATTTTTAAAAACAGAAAGCACCACTTCATCTAATTGTTCAGATTCTTTTGTTAAAAAAAGCCTATAATTCGTGGTTTTTAGGTCCGCTTTTTTTACCTGAAAAAGCGCATACGAAAGATGGGAAAAATAAATAAATTCTGAATGCTTAAAAGAAGAAATATCTGCGGTCCCCTGCTTACTTGTTGTGAGTGTAATGGTTTGACTTTTGTTATAAATAATGACGTTTTTAACGGTTTTACCCGTTTCCTTGTCTATCACCATAACCTCTTGAGAAAAATTATTTAAGCAAACGCCTAATAAAAAAATAAAAAAAAATACTCTCATTAACTAAATACAGTTTCTAAAATTGTTAGAGATTTTGGCTTTCTAAAACCGTCCAAATGTAATTCAAAATATCGAATTATGATCTGCAAAAGCGTTTGTCTTTCTTGTTTGCTAAACAACACTTCCTCTATCTCATCAAAATTTATGCCTAACAAGGTTTTAAAGAGTACTAAATTTGATTTTACAATTGAATTTTTATCTTTAAATCCATTTGAAAAACTCCCTTCAATTAAATTAAAACTAGTAGCGATTTCTTGATTTATAAGATCTGGATAAAATCCTAAAAATCGGGTTAAATTTAACAAAAACAACAAATGAAAGTTGGCAATTTTGTCATGGGTGTCCAACCACAAAAATGCGGTTTCGAGATACTCAAACAAAACCGTATTTTCTTCTTCTTCTTGAATACTACTCGTTAGTATTTCAGACAAAAATAAGACAATTGATTGCTTTACAATATCTGTATGAATTGATTTATAAGGCTCAGAAACATGAACCTCTTTAAGTGAATGAAGATTTGATTTTTGCTTGTGGTTTGCTTCCAACGTAAGCTGTGTGAGGGGTTGGAAATAAGCCGCTTTTATGGGTCCTTTTTTATTTTTTAGCACACCACGTACTAGGTAGGTCTTTACCCCCAATTTTTCGGTGTAACATTTCACTATTAAACTAGATTCGCTATATTTTAAAGCACTTAATACGATTGCTTTGGTCGTTAAAACTGCCATTAGTTTACGATTGCAATTTTTGTGATCATTGTCTCTGAAGCATCATCATTTGACAATAAAACGATATAAATTCCTGAAGCAACGGCATTCCCTGCGAGATTTTTTTTATTCCATACCACTTTTCCGCCTTGCAATTGTTCTCCTTCTACAACATTGGTCTCGTACACTAAATTCCCTGCAATGTCTATAATCTTAACATTGGTCCCTTTGGGTAAATGGGTGCCATTTCTACCGTCTATAGTAACAGTTTCATGATTTGCGAGTGCAGGATTTGGATAGGCATACACCGCCCCTAGAGAAACTCCAAAAGGGGCAACATTACTATTGTAAGCAACAATCCCTTTGTCCGTAGCAAAATAAACCTTCCCGGTATTTTTATCAACTTTAATTTTTAAAATTGTATTCGAGGGTAATGGGGAGTTGTTTTTATTAAAATTTGCTAAAGTATTCTGTCCGCTTGGATTTGTATACAAAACGCCACCGCTATCTGTTCCAAACCATTTGTTTTCTGCACCATCTATAGCAATTGTATTGATCGTTTGATCGCCTAGTAGTTTTTTAGCAATACCATCATCTAAAATAATTATGGGTGTTGCGGCATCCTCTGGAGAATCTACCTCAAACACATTGGCGGCATTGTTAAAAACAACCAAACCAGACTTTGTCCCCAACCAAGCACTGTTATTTCGATCAACCGCAATTGTTCTTACATTTAAATCGGGTAAATTCCCAGAATCTATACTCGTATTTAAAGCTATTTTTCGGTTGCCACTTTCATTATAAACATAGACTCCATTTCTTCGAGTACCAATCCAAATACTATTGCTGCGGTCTATGACAACTTCATTTAACCCCGCAGCAGCAGAAGTTTTAATGCTACTTAGATCTACAGAGCTCCACTGACCATTCACTGATAATTTTTTTAATTCTTCAGAAGTTTGATAGTTGGTTGCCCATAGATTTCCTGAGGCATCGATGGCAGCACTACTAACTCGAATATTAATGGTGGGCAAAGAAATGGCAATGGGTTCAAATGAACTGTTTAAGTGATTGTACGTTTGCGTAACCACATCGTTTTCTACGACAAGCAAACCGCCTGTTGGTATTACATTGATGTCATTTGAGACGCCCAAAGCGCTAATGTATACTTTGTTTTCATAATTTCGATCAATAGTGACATCGACCAAATCTAGCGGTAAGGTTGAGTTGTAGGGAGTATTCACCCATTCTTCACCATTAAAATGTGAGAATCCTTGCTTTTTTAGTATGGGGGTATACGTGGAATTATAGCCGCCATACACAATCCATAAATGCTCATTATAAGCCGCTATAGAAAAGACATCATTTGACAAAGGACCTTGTGGATGAATTTCTAAAAAATTGGATGGTAACGTAAAACTTGTTTTTAGGATACCGTACTCTTTGGTTGCTAAATAGATCTCATTCCCGGTGACGAATGAGGTATTTAATGTGAAATCGAAATCAGCAGTTGTGCCAATCGTTGCAACCAAATTCATGTTTAAATCAAAAATATTTGCCGATTTGTTTAGAGCCACCGACAAGTGAGAAGCAGTGTTTTTGAGCCCTTTTATGGATTCAAAAAAATTGGTTTGTAAAACCAAATTGGCACCATTGACAAGAAATAGTTCCGTATCTGTAATGGTGTAAATTTCAGTATTAAAAACACGAATCGCTCTCAAAGGAGTCCCTGCAAAACGTTGTTGCCAAAAATTAAAATCAATCAGCAAATCATTGTTTACATCTGCAGAGAAAATTCCATCATCTGTAGCAGCATATAGGGTTTCATTAAAAATGAGGGTTTCATTAACCTGTACCTCACTCGAATTGTTTCCAATAAAAAAAGTATCCCCAAATTCTAAGTTTTCAATATCGTACTCAACTATTGAAAAAGGGGTTGAAAGGTATAATTTGTTATTAAATTCTGAGATATGGTTGATGCTTTTTGCTCCATTTTGATTAAAACTTACGATATCAGAAGAAATGGTGATACTACCATCATGATCTACAACTTCTATCAAACCATTTTGATACCCAATTACCAATCGTTGAAAAGCAGCGCTGTAATAAATTGACGATGTGGTTTCTCCAGAGAGTCCTTGTATCGAAGAAAATTTTTGAATCGCCTGCGTATTGGTGTTGTAGGTGAAAACAGCATTGTCAACCAATGCGTAAATAAGGGCGTCCACCTTCACAAAATCTTTCACATTATTATAAGAATAAAAGTCTTCCCAGGAAGCACTGAAGTCCGTTTGTCCGAAAATAGAAAACGAAAATAGAAAAAAGAATAAAAGGGCCGTTTTTTTCATGTTAAGTATAGGTCTATCAAAGATATTTATTTATTATTATATAACGAGAAAAATAAATACATTCGTACAACATAAAAACCTTTTTAATGGCAGTAGAAATCGAACGAAAATTTTTGGTGAAAAACGATTCTTTTAAGAAGGCGAGTTTTGCAAAAAAGAAAATAAAACAGGGCTATCTAAATTCCAACAAAAACAGAACAGTACGGATTAGAGTTATTGATGATAAGGCGTTTATGACCGTAAAAGGAACATCGAATGCTAGTGGTACATCGCGCTTTGAGTGGGAAAAAGAAATAGGACTTCTTGATGCGGAGGAATTGTTGTTACTGTGTGAACCTTCTAGCATCGAAAAAACAAGATTTTATGTAAAAAGTGAAGCGCATATTTTTGAAATTGACGTATTTTATGGAGACAATCTAGGGTTAATTATTGCAGAAATAGAACTAGAAAATGAAACCGAGTCCTTTCAAAAACCAATTTGGATTGGAGAAGAGGTTACAGGCAATGAGAAATACTACAACTCAAAACTAAGTAAATTTCCATTCAAAGATTGGGAATAAAACACCCCACTTTAGGCTAAAAAATAAATACTAAAAAAGTGACTTAAACTGCCCATTAAAACAAAAACATGAAAAATAGCATGATTGTAAGGGAGTTTTTTTAAAGAATACAGAATGGCGCCTATAGTATAAAAAATACCTCCCAAAATTAATAAGTAAAGTCCATTCTCAGAGATATTATTGGCCAATGGCTTTGCAAAAAAAACTACTTGCCACCCCATTAACAAATACATCGCTGTGGAAAGTTTGTCGTATTTCCCTGTGAAAAATAATTTTAGAACAATTCCGACAAGGGCAAATAGCCAAACAAAAACAAATACATACCAGCCCAAAGAGGAGTCTAATGCAACCAAACAAAAAGGGGTATAACCTCCAGCAATTAAGACATAAATTGCTGCATGGTCTAAGATATTTAACGTTCTTCTAATAGTCGGTTTTTTGGCTGCATGATAAAAGGTCGAAGCCGCATACAAAAGAATCAAACTGAGGCCATAAATAACAAAACTCGTTGGTTTCCAAAAACCATCATAAGCAGTTCCTTTTAGGAGTAAAAAAGGAAATGCAATCAGAGAAAGCACCAATCCGAAACCATGGGAAAGGACATTTAAAAACTCTTCTTTTTTGCTGTAAACGTAATTCAGATGTGCGCTCATTAATTGTTTCTATTGGTATCTTTCATATATTTTTTGTCGGATAACAAATCGTTTTCTATGAGTGAAAAAAGGGTCTCTTTCAAACTATCTATATCTGCTGTACCAAGTCCTTTTGTTTCAATAAATGGATGCTGTTTTACTCGAAACAGACCAGGTCTACCTTTGTAAATATCCCATGAAAAAAAGCGCTTGCAATCATAGTAAACTTGCGGTACTATTGGAATTTCATGTTCAATAGCCAAGCTAAAAGCACCGTTTTTGAAGGGCGCTAAAACAACCTCCTCGGTAGGCACTAATCCTTCAGGGAAAATTGCAATACTTGTCCCTTTTTGCAGTCTTTTTTTGGCCATTTCATAAACCCGTTTTCTGCTTTTTGGACTACTTCTATCTACCATAATAACGGCTCTTCTGTAAAAAAATCCAAAGATTGGAATCTTTACAAACTCTTTTTTACCAACAAAAACAATTGGGTTTTTACTCGTAGCAACTAAAACAAAAGGGTCCATCAATGAACCGTGATTTGGGCAAAACATATAACTCTTGGTAGGGTCAATATGCTGATCAAACTCAAATTTCAACCGAAAACCCATCCCGTAAATAAGTACTTTGGCCCATACTCGAATTAATTTCCAAAATTGTGGATAGAATTCTTCCTTTATTGTCAAAATAAATAACAACGGAGCCATTAAAATAACGGTGACGAAGATCAAAAAATAGAACCAAAATCGCCAAAGTAAAAGAAAAGGAATTTTTATAAATTTCATATTCCGCCAAAAGTACTAATATTCTTTTGTTTGATTGGTTTTCTGAAACAAAACCTTATTTTTGTCATTGTAGATGGTTTTTGGGCCTCACGCATACTTTAAAAAGAAAAACAAATAGCAATGTCAAGAATATTAACAGGCGTACAAAGTACGGGAACACCACACTTAGGAAATTTATTAGGTGCCATCTTACCTGCCATCGAAATGGCAAACAACCCTACCAATGAATCTTTCCTTTTTATTGCAGACTTGCATTCTTTGACACAAATAAAAGAAGGAACAACCCTCAGAGAAAACACTTACAGCACGGCAGCAACATGGCTTGCGTGTGGACTGGATGTTTCTAAGAGTGTTTTTTATAGACAAAGTGATGTTGCTGAAGTTACAGAATTGAGCTGGTATTTAAGTTGTTTTTTTCCGTATCAAAGGCTAACATTGGCGCATAGTTTTAAAGACAAAGCAGATCGACTGGCTGACGTAAATGCAGGCTTGTTTACCTACCCAATGTTAATGGCTGCAGATATTTTACTGTATGATGCAGAAATTGTACCTGTTGGAAAAGATCAACTCCAACACGTAGAGATGGCAAGAGATGTTGCCAATCGATTAAACCATTTAATTGGTGAAACACTTGTTGCGCCCCAAGCAAAAATTCAAGAGCACACAAAATTAGTTCCAGGGACCGACGGTGGAAAAATGAGTAAATCTAGAAATAACACCATCAATATATTTCTTTCCGATAAAAAATTGCGCAAGCAAATTATGGGTATTAAAACCGATAGTTTGGCATTAGAGGATGTAAAAAATCCAGAAACAGATACTATTTTTGCCCTTTATAAATTATTGGCATCTCCATCAGAAACTGCAGAAATGCATGCCAATTATTTAGCAGGAAACTATGGGTACGGGCATGCAAAACAAGCATTGTATGAACTAATCATTACAAAATTCGCAACCATAAGAGCCCGCTACACACATTTTATGGACAACAAAAATGAAATCGACGATGCACTTGCTATTGGAAAACAAAAAGCAAAAAAAGTAGCTGCAACAGTACTTCAAAGAGTGAGAACAAAAGTAGGATATTAGAAAAATTAGGACTCCCTTACAACCACTGGCAAATAATACCGCCCATAATTGCGAATGTTACCGTCCAATACCCTGCGTTAATCGCTACATATTTTATGGTTTTTCTCTCAAAAAGTGCCAAAATTGACAAAATTGGTAGCACAAAAAAGAGGCCAGTAGTCATACCATGAAGTGCGCCATGTCCAAAAGTTCGAAAACGATCTCCATAGGTATTTATAAAGTCTTGAAAAAAGGCAAATCCTTCTCCAGCTTTCTCATTAAAACCCGGCTCTCCAGCTAATGTTGAATAGATTCCCGATTGATGAATGACAACAAACATTAAAAAGGAAGCAATGAAAAGACTGAACACATAACTGATGATCAATATTTTAAACATATTGGTTCCCGCTAGCGATTCCTTCGTGAAACCCATTTCTTTCATCCAGGCATTGCCAAACATAGGGCCATACCAAACAAAGCCAATTACCATTGGCACTAAAGCTGCTAAAAACAGTACGTAAAAATTCATTTCCATGATGTAAATATTTTTTGTTGAATACCAAATATAGGAATAAATTTGTAAATGTATGTTAATTAAATCAGAAGAAATTTTCTAAAAATAACTTTTTTGATCCAAAAAAATCCATTCTTTTAAAGAGGTTAATGTGTTGTAAATCGCTAAAAATTTAGTTTTCAAAAAAAATCTTGTTTTGAATTCAAAAGAAGGTTTATTGAATTTTCATCGACTTAGCTATGGCTTCTAGTTCAAAAACAAAAGCGCGTTTATTGATAGATGGGGCGTAGGTAAAACCCTCAAAAATGAGCAATCGGTGCTGCTGTTTATCAACCACGGTATAGTTGAGAAAAGGGCCCGCCATAAAATCGTTTTTAACTTCCCATTTCCCACGGGTTTCATAGGCTTTTTTCCCAGCAATTTTTGCGTCAAAAGTAACCGGAGTATAGGCTTTTTCTGTTATCATATACATGGTTGTGGTATCAGAACCTCGAATGTGTTTTTCTCCAATTTTGTTTCTTTCTGCAATAATCCGATCTGCAACAGTAGCTTCATCTCCCAACGGGACACTATAAACCAAAATATTATTGCTTCCCGTTTTTGCAATTCCGCTCATCAAATGATCGCGGAGCCACAGAAAATCTCCTGTATCTTCTACCGTTCTATATTTAGAGGGAATAGTAAAAGAAACCCCTAAATTTTGTAATGTTTTAAATTGTGCATCCGGCAATTTAGATTTCATGAAAATATTTTGAGTCGCATTGATATCTGCTTGTCGAAAAGTGGCCAAGATCTCTTTTTCATGTTGCTTAAATACTCGAATGAGCCCTTCGTCACCTTTAGCAGAGATGGAAATTACCGTTTGTGGTTTTGCATACACATTGTAACGGATCGAAAAAGTTTCCTTTTCATTTTCTTCAACGATAAAAAGACTTCCAGAAGCTTTCATCATTGATCCAAAGGCATTAGGTGCTATCTGAGAAAGCGTCGTTGTTGGTTCTGGTTGGGGCAAACCTACTATGAGTTTTCCAAAAGAATTTCTAATTTCATCTCCAACAGTTCCCAGCCAATTGCTGGTTTTTACAACAACCATTACGCGGTTGATTGCACCTACAGCTGGTTTTTGTACAAAAGAATTTTTACTGTCACAGCCTAATAAAAATATCATTGTAAAAAATAAATATCCTAATTTCTTCATGAATGTTGTTTTAACTATTTTTTAATTTTTTACTCAAAAAGCATTCCACTTTCCGATTATGCTTTTGGAATCGCTATTTTTCTGGGATAAATACTTAATCTTTGCCCTACCTTTAACCGACTTGTCTTTAAACGATTCCAACGTTTTATATCTCGAACTCGAACTCCAAAACGATTGGCAATCTTCCCTAAAAAGTCACCACTTCGAACTTTATAACGAATCCGTTTGTCCAGTTCAAAATACTTTGGCAATGGTTTCTCTCTTTTTGCAGCATCTTCTTTTGCTAATGCATACAGGGCCGCTTCATTTTCTATAAAAGACAAGGTGTTTTTTCTTGGAAGTGTAATGGCGTAATTTTTTCCTTTAACAAACGGAATTACATCGAGTTTATAAGACGGATTTAAAAATTGAATTAACTCAGAATTGATCCCTGTGATTTCTGAAATTTGATCAAAACTAATTGTCTTTTTAATCCGAATCGTATCCGTTTCGAAATGTCGTATTTGAAACTTTTCGGGAACAAGTTGATGTTCTTTTTGATATTCAAACAAATACATAGTGGCATAAAATGCAGGGACATAGCTTGCAGTTTCTCTTGGTAAAAAAGGACGAATGTTCCAGTAATTTCGGTAACCTCCTGAGCGCTTTATTGCCTTTGCAACATTTCCAGGCCCTGAGTTATACGCGGCTAAAGCCAAATCCCAATCACCAAAAATAGTGTACAAATTGGAGAGGTATTGACAGGCTGCAATGGTTGATTTTAAAGGATCTTGACGTTCATCTACATAAGAGCTTACTCTCAACTTGTATTGTATGCCTGTTGGATACATAAACTGCCACAACCCTGTGGCACCGACTCTCGATTTTGCAGTTGGATTTAATGCCGATTCTACAATTGCCAAATACTTCATCTCTAATGGAATGTCATATTGATCTAAGTATTTTTCAAACATTGGAAAATAGTAGGAAGCCTTTGCCATTAGTGCCGGATAATACCTTTTTCGGTATTTTAAATAGGCCTTTATTACTTTTTCTAATGCTGGATTATAGGCAATATGAAATGGTGTTTTTGCATCTATTGTAGCCAATCTTTGTTTTAAAATTTCAGTAGACAAAGCAACGTCTGTCACCGTTTTCTTATCCACATCTGCCATGCGGTATTGTAAAGTATTGTACAAAGGAGATTTGTATTTCGAATCCATAAGCAAACTGTCTATTAACACAATGTCATAGTCAGAAAACAAGTCGGCTGTATTCATTTTTTTAGGGATGGAATCCTTTGCTGTTTCGGCTAAAATAGGGGTCGTTAAAAGTAAAAATAAAAGTAATTTTTTCATTATAGATTTTATAAGTCCAGTTCTACAACAATGGGACAATGGTCTGAATGTTTGGCTTCTGTTAAAATATAAGCGCGTGCTATTTTCTCTTTTAAAGGGGCTGATACCAATGCATAATCTAGGCGCCAACCTTTATTGTTTGCTCTAGAATTTGCCCGGTAACTCCACCAAGAATAGGTTTGTTCTTCGGGGTTTAAGTACCTAAAACTGTCCACAAATCCATGATTTATAAACGTACTCATCCAAGTTCTTTCTTCTGGTAAAAACCCGGAAACTCCTTTCATTTTTGGATTGTGAATATCAATCGCTTCATGACAAATATTATAATCTCCACAGAGCACAAGATTTGGAATTTCTTTTTTCAAATTATCAATATATACTTGGAATTCGTCCATGTATTTAAATTTAAAATTCAAGCGTTCAGCGTTGGTTCCTGAAGGAAGATACAAGCTCATTATAGAAACATACTCAAAATCTACGCGAAGATTTCTCCCTTCAAAATCCATTGATTCAATGCCGGTTCCATATTCAATATGATTGGGCTTTTGTTTGCAAAAAATTGCCACAGAAGAATAGCCTTTTTTCTGAGCAGAAAACCAATAATGATAGGGGTATCCTGCATTTTCAAATTCAGAAAGATCCAATTGTTCTTTGTGTGCTTTGGTTTCCTGAATGCAAATTACATCAGGATTTGAAGCAGACAACCACTCTAAAAATCCTTTCTTTAAAGCTGCTCGAATTCCATTGACATTGTAAGATATTATTTTCATCTAGTTTAAATAGATTGGTGTTTTCAAAAAAACCCAAGTTATTTGAATTTTTTCTTCAGTTTGTGTTTTAATTTTTTTCTTTCTCGGTGATAAAATTACAGCCAAACTAGCTGAAATTCCTTTACTTATGATACTATTTTCTATATTGATAACAAAATCCAAAAGGAAGATGAAACTGAGTGTTAAAACAAAAACGACAACAAATGGTTTCTTGGCTAAATATTCCATCTTACAGCTTCATTTCTGGGATTTCTCCGGCGATTACCAAGGTTGCTTCTGTGGCGTTTTGAATCTCTTCTACCGAAACTCCTGGCGCTCTTTCTAGCAGATGAAAAGCATTGTTTCTTACTTCTAAAACTGCCAAGTTGGTCACCACTTTGGTAACACAACCAACACCTGTTAATGGCAAAGAACATTTCTTTAAAATCTTAGATTCTCCTCGTTTGTTGGCATGCATCATCGCCACAATAATATTTTCTGCGGAGGCAACTAAATCCATGGCACCTCCCATTCCTTTGACCATTTTTCCTGGAATTTTCCAATTGGCAATGTCTCCATTTTGTGCCACTTCCATAGCTCCTAAAATGGTGAGATCTACATGCTTGCCTCGGATCATAGAAAAACTGGTTGCAGAATCAAAAAAACTAGCTCCCGGAAGGGTCGTAATTGTTTGTTTACCCGCATTGATAATATCTGCATCTTCCGAACCTTCAAATGGGAAAGGCCCCATGCCTAGAACTCCATTTTCCGATTGAAACTCTACTTCAATATCATTCCGAACATAATTGGCAACCAAGGTAGGGATTCCAATTCCTAAATTCACATAAAAGCCATCTTGAACTTCTTGTGCAATTCTTTTTGCGATTCCTATTTTATCTAACATAAAATTAATTTGATAATTTGATAATTTCCAAGATGTGGAAAAACTATCCCTTTGAAGAAGAAATAATTTTGCTAATTATCATGATTAAACGTTAATTCTTTTACTATTTCTTTATTTTAGTTCGAATAAAATTCTGATGCTTTACAAAGTTTTAACCAGTACTCCACCACATCAGCCTCGTTCGCTGCATTGTAAACTTATCTATAAAATCGCGCTTACTTTCTGCATTTTGAACCTCTCTTGTACGAACCCCTTTAGAAGCTACACTTTTAAAAAATTGAGCGGACATTTCTAATCTTTTTTGAACTTCTTACTAATTCTTTTTACGCACTGTTCTTTGTTCGATTCTTTTTTCATACTCGTTTCCTTGAAAGATACGTTGCACAAAAATGCCTGGAATATGAATGTTGTTTGGATCTAAAGCTCCAACTTCCACCAACTCCTCCACCTCAGCCACGGTAATTGTTGCAGCACCACACATATTTTGATTAAAGTTTCTTGCAGTTCCTTTAAACACCAAATTTCCTGCAGCATCTCCTTTCCATGCTTTTACAAAGGCAAAATCGGCTTTAAATGCGGGTTCTAAAACATGCATTTTACCATCAAAATCTCTAGTTTCCTTCCCTTCGGCAACTTCTGTACCATAACCTGCTGGTGTATAAAAGGCTGGGAATCCTGCTTGTGCAGCCCTACATTTTTCGGCTAAAGTTCCTTGGGGTGTTAGTTCAACTTCTAATTCTCCTGATAACATTTGTCGTTCAAATTCATCATTTTCACCTACATAAGAAGAAATCATTTTTTTAATTTGTTTGTTTTCCAATAACAATCCCAAACCAAAACCATCGACACCTGCATTGTTTGAAATACAGGTAACCGCTCTAACATTTCGTTTTACCAATTCCGCAATTGCATTTTCTGGGATACCGCACAAACCAAATCCGCCCAACATAAAAGTCATATTACTTTGAACACCTTGCAAAGCTTCCTGCGCATTCTTTACTTTTTTGTTAATCATTGTTTATCGTTTATGATGTAAAAAAATGAAATTGTAATGTACTACTTCATTTTCGTAAGCATTAAAAATCTATATCTTCTTGAATCACTATTTTTTTAGGAACTTTCTCTCCTTCAAGCTCCTCTTCATCTTCGGCTTTTTGATCTCCGCAATTTATTTTAATAGATAACTTTTCTGGTTTTTCAAAATCTTCTTGACTGATATTCAAGGTTGGATCTGCATAGCATTTTTTCATAAACAAAGCCCAAGATGGTAGTGACATAGTGGCTCCTTGCCCTTTTCCAATGCCTTCAAAATGTGTAGAACGGTCTTCTCCACCTGTCCAAACACCTGTTGCAAGGTTGGGAACAATTCCCATAAACCAACCGTCTGATTGGTTTTGAGTGGTCCCTGTTTTACCCGCAATGGGGTTTTCAAATTTATAAGGAAAGCCAGTAACCACATCAGGAAGCGCGGTGTAGGGTGTTCGCAAACGCTGCCCGGAGCCAGATTCTGTAACCCCTTTCAATAAATCTAAAATTACATAGGAAGATTCTTCACTTAAAACCTCTTTTGTTTCTGGGGTAAATTGTGCTAAAACAGTTCCATTTTTGTCTTCAATTCTTGTGAGTATCATTGGGCTTACACGCAAGCCTTTGTTTGCAAATGTTGAATAAGCACTGACCATTTCCATTAGTGACAAATCTACAGCGCCCAAAGCTATAGATGGGTTTGCTCGAATGCGGGTTTCTATTCCGGCTAATTTTGCCAAGCGCACTACATTTACTGGTTTCACCATATCTATCAATCGGGCAGACATGGTATTTATCGACCCTGCCAAACCTGCCTTTAAGGTGAGCATTCCGCCATACCTGTCTCCAGAGTTATCGGGTCTCCATTCTTCAGGAATTCCATACTTCCCTTTTGGAATTGTATAATGCACATTTGGAAATGAATCACAAGGAGACATTTTCAATTGATTAATCGCAGTGGCATAGACAAACGGTTTAAAGGTAGATCCCACTTGTCTTTTTTGTTGCTGAACAGCATCGTACTTAAAATATTTATTATTGATCCCTCCAACCCACGCTTTTACGTGGCCGGTTTGAGGCTCTATAGAAAGCAATCCTGAGCGTAAAAAATATTTATAATATCGAATCGAATCCATAGGAGACATGATGGTGTCGAGATCTCCTTTCCAGGAAAAAACACGCATCGCTGTTTTTTTCTTAAAACTGACGTCAATTTCTTTGGCGGTTTTCCCCGCTTTTTTCATTCTTCGATACCGATCTGTATTTCGTTTTGCTCGTTGTAAAATAACGTTCACCGTAGAATCTTTAATGTCGTAAAAGGGGGCCATTTCATTACTTTTCTGTTCTTTAAAAAAATGCGATTGTAAATTGGCCATATGCTCTTTTACAGCCTCTTCTGCATATTTTTGAATCCGAGAATCGAGGGTAACATAAATTTTTAATCCATCTTTAAATATATCGTATTGTTCACCATTTGCCTTTGGGTTTTTAAGCACCCAAGTTCTTAATTGCTTTTGCAAGTAAGTTCTAAAATACGTTGCATACCCATCACTATGGCTTTCTGGAGTAAAATTTATTTTAAGTGGTAATTTTTGAAGAGAATCTTTTTCTTGAGATGTTATAAATCCATTTTTTTGCATTTGAGCAAACACCACATTTCTTCTAGATAGCGATTTTGCTTTAGAAATTTCTCTGTGAGGATTATACTGCCTTGGATTTTTTAACATCGCAACAAGGATCGCTGCTTCTTGCATGTCCAAATCTTTCGCTTCTTTTCCAAAATAAATTCTGGAAGCCGACCGAATTCCGGAGGCATTAAACAAAAACCCTTGTTTGTTTAAATACATCGCAATAATTTCCTTTTTGGTGTATTGGCGTTCTAGTTTTATGGCAACAATCCATTCTTTTGCTTTTTGAAGCACTCTTTTAAAAATATTGCTCGACGCTCTTTTTGTGAATAAATTTTTTGCTAATTGTTGTGTAATTGTGCTAGCGCCACCACCCGAGCCCATTTTTACCACAGCCCTAAGAGTTCCTCTAAAATCAATTCCAGAATGCTCATAAAAACGTTCGTCTTCCGTTGCTATCAATGCATCAATTAAATTCTGAGGTAATTCGTTGTAGTGAATTGGAGTTCTGTTTTCAGTTGCATATTTACCAATGGTAACACCATCTGCAGAAATTACTTCTGTTGCTAAATTTGTTTGTGGGTTTTCAAGTTCTTCAAACGTAGGTAAATCTCCTAAAGAAGTTAAAAAAAACAATAAAAATATTGCTAAAACTCCGCTTAATATGATAAGCCAAAAACCGCGAATATATTTCTTAAAGTCTGTATTTTTTTTACCTGCCATTTTACTTCGTATTTTCAATACTAAATCCAACATCTGTAACTCCTTCCAAAGCTTTTAAGCCTTCTGAAAAACCATTTTTTCGCATTGCTTGCCTTACATTGAAAGTGTACACTCCAGAAAATGGAAATACTTTTTCTTCTTTATAAAATAATGTATTCTCTTTAATCTCCGTAAAACCCGTTCCTAAGTAGCTGCCATCAGGAGCTGCCATTTTATACTCTAATGTATCAATTACTTTGGTCTTGTTTGGAAAAATAAGTTCGGTAATCAGAAACAAATTACTGTATTTGTACTCCTTATTACTTCGAATATGAATGAATAAATTTTGCTTTGCAATCGTATCTGTAATAGAAAAATCAAAACGTACAGGTTCGTTTAAAACCCAGGCATTATTTGGAATCGACTTATACTTCATAAAAACAGCCCCAGAGGTACATGAATAGCCTACCAACAAGAGCATTAGTAAACTTAAAAACGTGTTATTTTTCTGAATCGCTTCCATTTTTGGGCGTATTGTTTTTTCGATTTCGATGGTTATTCTTTCTGGGCTTGTTAGCGTTTTTAACAGTTCCCTTTGATGGCTCTCCCGATTTTTTTTGTTGCGGTTTTCTTTTCTGAGTACCTCTTTGATGTTGTTTTGCAGAAGGTTTTTTGTGATTTGAATTCCCAACAAGCGCTTTTTTCCTATTCCGATTCTTATTGTTTCTCCGCTTTTTTGTTTTTGGAACATCAAAGCGAGTTAAACTGTCTTCTCCAACCGCATCTTCAAAATTTACTTTTATTGGTGCCTCTATTTCAGATTCATACTCTTCTAACGAGGATGCTTTCTCGTTATTTTTATTCAACTCAATTATTTCTTGAACTTGTTCTAAAGTTAATAAAAACCACTTTGACCTTTCTTCTTTATAAGTGTACCAAAGGTGCTGTTTAAAAATATCCATTTTCACAAAAACAGCGGGCCCTTTTTCAGTTTTTAAGATCGTTTCTTGTTTAGGAAAAGCCTTTAAAGCATCTAAATAAGTATCCAATTCAAAATTCAAACAACATTTTAATTTACCACACTGCCCCGCTAACTTTAACGGATTTAATGATAATTGTTGATAGCGAGCCGCTGAAGTGGTTACTTTTCTAAAATCGGTCAACCAAGTAGAACAACAGAGCTCTCTACCACAGGACCCAACACCTCCCAATCGAGCTGCTTCTTGTCTTGCGCCCACTTGTTTCATCTCTACACGAATTGAAAATGCAGCTGCTAAATCTCGAATCAATTGTCTAAAGTCAATTCTGGTATCTGCCGTGTAATAAAATGTTGCTTTGTTTCCATCACCCTGATACTCTACGTCTGACAATTTCATTTTAAGCCCTAAACGCCCTAAAATTTCTCTTCCTTTACGCTGCGTCTCAATTTCCTTTTCTCGAGAAGCCTGCCAAATATCGATGTCTCTTTGGTTTGCTTTTCTATAGATTTTTTTAATCTCAGAACTCGCTACAGAAACATTTCTTTTCTTCATTTGAACCTTGACAAGTTCTCCTGCTAGAGAAACAGATCCAACATCATGTCCCGGTGATCCTTCAACAGCTAAAATATCGCCTATAGAAATTCTTAAATTTTCTGTGTTTTTATAAAATTCTTTTCTCCCGTTCTTAAAACGAATTTCAAAAATGTTAAATGATTCTTCTCCGTTTGGCAATGTCATGTTTGACAACCAATCAAATACTGATAATTTTTCGCATCCGCCTGTAGCGCAACTTCCGTTACTTTTACATCCTTTAGGCACACCGTCTTTACCAGTAGCACAACTACTACATCCCATGTGTGTTATATTTTAGAAAAGCCAAAGGCTTTTTTCTGTTTGTAAATTGATTTTTAGACTGATACAATTCCTCAATCTGATCTTCATTAATCAGTAAATATACTGAATTTTAAGTAAAAAATTAAATCTAAAATCAGGATATATTTATCTAAAAAAGCGCTAAAACCAATATCCTAAATTAAACAAAATGGCACTCGTTTTTGTGTCTGGAGACCAGCTAAACTTGAGTTCTAAGGGGCCTACAAAAGAATCAAAGCTGTAGCCAAGTGCGTAACCTGATTTTATCGGTTTAAAAAACTTTGTGTCTTTTAAAAAATTGGAATTTAAACGCGCGTAATTGGCAATAAAACTGAAATAATTTTTTTCGAGAAACTGATATCTAAAAATAAATTCAGATTTTAAAAACGAATGGGTTCCCAGTTCTGAAAACTCATATCCATACATAGAAACAAACGTATTTATATAGTTTTGATTGTAGCCCCCTAAATAAAAATCGAAAATATTCGAAGATGGGTTTCCAAGTGTAAATCCTGCTTCATTTGTATTTTGGAAAGTGATTTTTTTTAGAAAAGTAGTAGCAAATCCGAAAGTCCCTTTTGCCTGTCCAAAGCCTTGAAAATCTTCATTTCTCTTGGAAGAATTAAGGTACCATTTGAATGCTAAATCTGCAAAATACCCTTTTTTAACAAAATATTTTTGATCATAAGTATCCAGTTTTAAATAGCCAAAAGCGTTCAAATAATTCGTGTCGTCAAGAACCGTTGCAGCATTGTTCTCTAAAACGGTTTCAGTCGAAACATTTAGTTTTTTCTGCTCTAATCCAATACCTAAAGCAAACTTTCTATCGAAAGTTGTTTGCACAAAAAGTTGGTTTGTAAAATCGATGTATTTAAGATTCACACTATGAACAACAGGAGAATTTGGCACCAGATTATTAAAGGCTGTATTTGCGCTAAACCGGTTATAGCGTGAGCGAAACCCATAACTAAAATAAAATCCGTTATCTACAAAATAGTTGAGATTATAGCGCAGCTTGTTTCCGAAAATAGCATCAAAAGAAAAAACATCGTTATTGGTAAAAACACCTTCCTGCTTATATCTTGCTAAAACTGAAGATTCATACAATACATCATAATGTACTCCAAGATCTAGTGTTGGCTTTTTAGAAAGTTCTACTAATGAAAAAATAATTTCGGTTCCCCCAGCAATTGTTTCCTTTAAAGAGTAAGAAATCTGTTCGTAATTATTGGTGGCTGATAACAAATGGATTCGCTTTGTAATATCATTTCTGGAAACAAGATCTCCTTGCATTAAATTTAATTTTCCCAAAACATAGGCCCTAGAGTGGTTCTTTATTCCATGAATCGTAATTTTTGATAAAACAACTTTTTGAGTGTTTTTAGTGGTTGTTCTTCTTTTTTTCTTGTGCGTCTGTTTCAATGCAATTTCATTCAAAATTTTAGCATATTTTGCAGCCGTTTTTTCTCCTTCTTTTAAAATTTCAATTTTTTTATCAAAGTCAACCACATTGTATTTCGAAATCTCTGGATGCATGTATACTTCAATTTGATTTTTTTTAAAATCTCTTTGATTGTACATTTTATAGCTCACAATTTGATTTAAAATAGCAACTACTGAAGTCAGTTTCTCTTTTTCATACAACCTCCCTTGAACATCTACCCCGATAATAATATCTGCACCTTTCTCTCTCATAAGATCAACAGGGAAATTATTGGCAACTCCTCCATCAATTAACAATGTATCTCCTAGCGGAACGGGGTTTAAAAGTGTTGGAAAAGAGCCGCTAGCTCTTAATGCTATTGGCAATGATCCTTTTTCTAAAAGAACTTGTCCTCCTGTTTCAACATCGGTTCCTATCGAAAAAAAAGGAATTTGAAATTCTGAAAAATCTGAAATGTTTTCTGTTTCCGAAAATAATTCTAGGAGCAGATTCAACATGTTTTGACCTTTTGAAACTGCCTTTGGAAGTCCAATTTTTCTTTTCACAATAGGGAATGAAATGACCGCTTTTTCCCCATATTCTTTTTCAAAAAAAGGGGTTGTGCTTCTTGGTAATTTATCTCTTAACAGGGCAACAAAATCGGTTTCTAAAATAATTTTTTCGATTTGCGCTCCCGAATACCCAACAGCATAGAGGCCCCCCACAATTGCTCCAATACTAGTACCTCCAATATAATCGATTTGCAATCCTGCTTTGTCAATTTCTTTCAACACCCCAACATGTGCAAATCCTTTCGCTCCACCTCCACTAAGAACCAATCCTATTTTTGGTTGTTTTTGCTGTGCAAAAAACAACATTGAGTTCACTAGAAAAAGAAGTAAGAACTGTTTTTTCATTTTTTTGGGGGATGGTAAAATTGATATACTTTCAAAGCTCTTGCAGTACCAATTTCTTTTTTTAGCGCTTCAAAAGAAGCTTCTTTTACTCTTTTTGCCGACTTAAATTTACGCAAGAGATTGGTAATTGTTTTTGAACCAATGGCTGGTATTTGTTCTAATTCTGATTGAATAGCACTCTTACTTCGTTTATTTCTATGAAATGTAATTCCAAAGCGGTGTGCTTCGTTTCTTAAGTATTGGGTAATTTTTAAGGTTTCAGATTTCTTGTCTAAATACAAGGGTATCGGGTCGTCGGGATAATAAATCTCTTCCAGTCTTTTAGCTATTCCAATAATCGCAATTTTTCCTCGTAATCCAAGAGCATCTAAAGCTTTTAAACCCGAAGAAAGTTGTCCTTTCCCACCATCGACAATAATTAATTGTGGTAAAGAAGCTTCTTCTTGCAACAACCGTTTATAACGTCTATAAACGACTTCTTCCATCGAAGCAAAATCGTCAGGTCCCTCTACCGTTTTTATGTTGTAATGTCGATATTCTTTCTTGCTTGGCTTGCCGTCTCTGAAAACGACACATGCTGCCACTGGATGAGTTCCTTGAATGTTGGAGTTATCAAAACACTCTATATGCATAGGATCTTGTGAGAGTCGCAAATCTTTTTTCATTTGCGCCATAATTCTTTTTACATGTCTTTCCGGATCAACAATTTTAATTTGCTTAAACTGTTCTTGTCGATAGTACTTTGCATTCCTTTCAGAAAGCTCTATAATTCGTTTTTTATCGCCCAGTTTTGGAATGGTCACTTTCAATTCTTTCCCCAAATCTACATGGAAAGGCACATAAATTTCTTTGGTTTGAGAATTGAAGCGGTGTCTGATTTCGACAATAAACAGCTCCAACATTTGCTTATCCGTCTCGTCTAATTTCTTTTTAATTTCTGTTGTATGGGATTGAATAATAGCACCATTCGATATTTTAAAAAAATTTGCATACCCATGGGTTTCATCAGAGATAATTGAAAACACATCAACATTATTGATAGCAGGGTTGATAATGGTTGATTTTGCCTGGTAATTTGACAATAAACCCACTTTTACTTTAATTTTTTGTGCTTCTTCAAACTCCATATTTTCAGAAAAAGAAAGCATCATTTGGTTAAATTTATCCAAGCTTTCTTTAAAATTTCCTTTTATAATATTCCGAATGGCAGCAATATCCTCTTGGTATTTAATCTCTGTTTGTAAACCTTCACACCCTCCTTTACAGTTTTTTAAATGATATTCGAGACAAACTTTGTATTTTCCTTCATTAATTTTTTGTTGACTCAAATCATAACTACACGTTCTAATAGAATACAATTCTTTGATTAAATCCAACAAAACTCTTACCGTTTTTATATTGGTGTAGGGTCCAAAATACTCCGATCCATCTTTAATGTACCTTCGGGTCATAAAAACTCTTGGAAAACGTTCCTTCTTAATACAAATCCAAGGGTAGGTTTTATCGTCTTTCAATAAAATATTATACTTGGGCTTGTACTTTTTAATGAGGTTGTTTTCTAATAGAAGTGCATCTGTTTCGGTATCAACAACAATGTGCTTGATCTCCACAATTTGTTTCACTAAAATACGGGTTTTCGCATTTTCATGATTTTTTGTGAAATAAGAGCTAACTCTTTTTTTTAAATTTTTGGCTTTTCCAACATAAATAACGGCTTCATTCTTATCGTAGTACTGGTATACCCCAGGAGAATCTGGTAAGGTTTTTAATTGAAGTTCTAAAGATGCTGACATCTAACGAAAATACACATTTTAATACAGTAGCAACAGGTTCTGTCTGAAAATATTGAGCGTTAAAGTGTTAAAATTGGCGATGTCCACAGCGGTCAAATTCGCCACTTTACATATTGATTTAACTCCAAAAGCATTACAATATGGTTGTCTCGTCTTTTGGAAACGCCTTTTTACTGTAGAGAAAAAGGAGGACTACACCTACGCTAATAAAAGCATCCGCTGGATTAAATATATATTGGAAAAAAGTAAAATTATCGCCACCAACAAAAGGAATCCACTCTGGTAAAGTTGCGTTTTCTATAAAAGGGAAATAAAACATATCTACAACTTTTCCATAGAACAACTCTCCATAGGGCTCTTCCGGAAAAAGGGTGGCTACTCGGTGTGCTGAAGAGTTAAAAATGACCCCATAAAAAACAGAGTCAATGATATTCCCTACTGCGCCAGAAAAAATTAATGCAATCGCAAAAATCACCACATTGTGGGTAGCTCTTTTAATGTGTTGTGCCAACCAATAAATAATTGCAGAAACAGCAACTAATCGAAATAATGTGAGAAATAATTTACCCGATTTACCTCCAAATTCCCAGCCCATTGCCATGCCGTTATTTTCAACAAAATGAATTTTAAACCAACTAAAAACTTCAAAACCATCATTAAGAGCATAATGTGTTTTTACATATACTTTCAAAATTTGATCTAAAGTAATTGCAATTAAAATTGTTAGAATTGCCAGCGTCTTTTTTGACATTTTGTTTGGTTTTATATGCACAAAAATAAGAATATTATTGTGGTTTAATAGTGGTTAAAAAAATATTCCCTTTTGTAGTTCTTATCGTAAAGCTTTGAGCCCTATTTTTTATTTTCTTATAAAAATTTTCTTGTTGAATTTCTTGATCAATCGCAATTGTTCCTCGTGTTGATGCCACATCAATATTCTGTGCTTTTAAAGTTGCATAAACACTGCCTTCATAAAATTTAACCTTTGTCTTATTTTGAATTGTATCTAATCTTATACGTCCTTTTTCTATATAAATATCCATCTGCCCATCATAACTTTTAGCGGCAATATTAATTTCTTCACCAAAAATAACGACTGCTTTGTTTTTAGGGATTTTAATTGTTGCGCTCGCTCTTTGTAATCTTTTGGTAATAAATTTCCTGAAAACAGGGGCTTCTGTTGTCATTGCTGGAATCTGAAATTTAATTCTCGCAGTAGTCTCTGAAGCCGAATAAACAATATGTTGTTTGCTTGGATTTTCGGCGAATAAATAAATCTCCAAAAACTCAGAACTCGAGTTTTCCAATACAAAATCGTCTAAACCTATCGTAGAGATTTCTACTCGATTTACAGAGATTTGGGCTTTTTTGATTGCTTTTTTTTGAGCAACAATGATCTGTGAGAGAAATAACAAGAAGAAAAATAACGCATTTTTATTCATGAACAGAAAAATTTCATGGTTTGGATATTGTTTGTACCGCTCTTTTTTTGACAGTAGTCAAAAAAATATAGTTAAAAAAAAGCTCCCATAATATGGAAGCTTTGAGGTATTATTGCTTGCGTTTTGCTTCAATACTTAAAGTCGCATGAGGTACCAAAAGTAAGCGTTGTTTTTGAATTAATTTACGCGTAACTCTACAAACACCATAGGTTTTGTTTTCAATTCGTAACAATGCATTTTTTAAATCACGAATAAACTTTTCTTGACGAATTGCCAACTGAACATTTGCTTCTTGGCTCATTACCTCTGAACCGTCATCAAAAGACTTGAATGAAGGCGAAGTATCATCAGTACCATTGTTTGCATCGTTTTTGTACGAACTCTGTAATAACGCCAAATCAGACTCTGCGCGTTCTATTTTCTTAAGAATAAGTGCTTTAAACTCTTGTAAATCTTCATCTGAATATCCTACTTTAATTTCTGACATTTTTTTACATTTTTTCGATTAATATTTTGCTTTTAATAGTGTCAAATGCAATCACTGTTCCTGCCGCTAATGCGTCTACAAAAATCAATTCTTGCGTTAATGTCTCGCTCATGATATGAGCTTTATTTTCTTTAATAGCTTGTTGTAAGTTTTCAAAATTTAACACCGTCAATCTAATTTTATCTGTAACTTCTAAACCAGCATCTTTTCGGGCATTTTGAATTCTATTGACCAATTCCCTTGCAACTCCTTCTTTGCGTAAATCCGCTGTGATGGTAACGTCTAATGCAACCGTTAAACCACCTTCATTTGCAACTAACCAGCCTTCAATATCTTTTGAGGATATTTCTACATCCTCACGTTCTAAAGTTATCTCTTTTCCATTAATTTCTATAGAAATATTACCCTGTTTTTCTATTTTGTTAATATCTTCTTTTGTAAACTGCTGAACCTCAGTAGCAATAAAACGCATTTCTTTTCCAAACTTTGGCCCCAATACTTTAAAATTGGGTTTAATTTGTTTGATTAAGATATCGGAAGCGTCTTCTAAAATTTGAATTTCTTTAATATTAACTTCATGTTTTATTAAATCTGAAACAGCTAAAATTTCTTCTTTCTGCTGATCGTTTTCAACAGGAATCATAATTTTTTGTAAAGGCTGCCGTACCTTAATCTTCTCTTTTGCTCTAAGTGACAACACTAAAGAAGAGATGATTTGTGCATTTTCCATCTTGCGCTCTAAAGAAGCATCAATAAAACGGGCATCTGATTTCGGAAAATCTGACAAGTGAATACTTTCTGAAGTTTCTTTACCAGTAACCGAATTTAAATCTTGATATAATTTGTCCATAAAAAACGGAGCAATCGGTGCACCTAGTTTTGCAATGGTGACCATACAAGTATATAAGGTTTGGTATGCAGAAATCTTATCTGTTTGATAATCTCCTTTCCAAAAACGTCTTCTACTCAAACGCACATACCAATTACTTAAATGATCTTGGGTGAAATCGGAAATCGCTCTTGCAGCTCTTGTAGGCTCATATGCTTCATAAAACGCATCTACTTTGGCAATTAAAGTATGTAATTCAGATAAAATCCATCGGTCAATTTCTGGTCTGTTTTCCAATGAAATGTCCGCTTCACTGTAGGCAAAACCATCAATATTTGTATACAAAGAAAAGAACGAATAGGTGTTGTAAAGCGTTCCGAAAAACTTTCTTTTAACCTCCTCAATACCTTCCAAATCAAATTTTAAATTGTCCCAAGGGTTTGCATTTGCAATCATATACCAACGCGTTGCATCTGCACCGTAAGTGGCCAATGTTGTAAAAGGATCTGTGGCGTTTCCTAAACGTTTCGACATTTTGTGTCCGTTCTTGTCTAAAACCAAGCCATTAGAAACCACATTTTTGTAGGCAACAGAATCAAAAACCATGGTTGCTATTGCATGCAATGTATAAAACCATCCTCTTGTTTGATCGACTCCTTCTGCAATAAAATCTGCTGGAAATGATTCGTTTCCATCAATCTTTTGTTTGTTTTCAAACGGATAATGCCATTGTGCATAGGGCATAGATCCCGAATCGAACCAAACATCAATCAAGTCGCTTTCTCGATGCATGGGCTGACCCGATGGAGAAACCAACACAATTTCATCCACAATGTTTTTGTGCAAATCTATTTTAGCATAGTTTTCTTCTGAATTATTTCCAACTTCAAAATCTTCAAAAATATCTTTGTGCATGACCCCTGCAGCTACGGCACGCAACATTTCTTCTTTTAATTCTTTCACAGAACCAATACAAATTTCTTCTTTTCCATCTTCTGTTCTCCAGATTGGCAATGGAATGCCCCAATAACGAGATCGCGATAAATTCCAATCGTTGGCGTTTGCCAACCAATTTCCAAAACGACCGGTTCCAGTAGATGCTGGTTTCCAATTAATGGTTTGGTTTAACGAATGCATTTTTTCTTTCACATCCGTTACTTTAATAAACCAAGAATCTAATGGGTAGTATAAAATAGGCTTGTCGGTTCTCCAACAATTCGGATAACTATGCTTGTATTTTTCAACCTTAAAGGCTTTGTTTTCTGTTTTTAATTTGATGGCCAATGCTACATCAATCGATTTTTCTGGGGCTTCTCCCTCTGGATAATACGCGTTTTTTACATATTTCCCAGCAAATTCAGTAACTTCTGGCCGAAACCTTCCTTGCAAGTCTACCAAGGGCACTAAATTACCGTTGTCGTCTCTTACCAATAGCGGCGGGATTTCTGGAACAGCTTGTTTTGCGACCAAAGCATCATCTGCGCCAAAAGTAGGTGCTGTATGTACAATTCCGGTTCCATCTTCTGTAGTTACAAAATCTCCAGCAATCACTCTAAAAGCGTCTTGTTTGTTTTCAAATTCACAACCATAATCTAAGATTTGTTCGTACTTGATATCCACTAAATCTTTCCCTACAAATTCTTTTACTACGTAAAAAGGAATTTTTTTATCTCCAGAGTTGTAACTCGATAATGCTTCCGAAGTTGTGACTTCAAAATTATTTTTTCCGCCAAATTGTTTCTCAATTAATTTTTTGGCCAGTACCACTTTCGTTGGTTCAAAAGTATATTGATTGAACGTATCCACTAAAACATATTCAATTTTTGGGCCCACCGTTAAGGCAGTATTGCTTGGCAATGTCCAAGGCGTAGTGGTCCAAGCAAGGAAATAAACCGCTCCTTGATTTTGCAAAAAATCGGGAAGGGTGTTTTCAATGGTTTTAAATTGTGCAACAATGGTTGTGTCGGTTACATCTTGGTAAGTTCCTGGTTGATTGAGCTCATGTGAACTTAAACCGGTTCCAGCCTTTGGAGAATAGGGCTGTATGGTGTATCCTTTATAAATTAATTTTTTATTGTAAATTTCTTTCAACAACCACCAAACCGACTCCATGTATTTTGGTTCGTAAGTAACATATGGATCTTCCATATCTACCCAATACCCCATTTTCTGAGTCAAATCGTTCCAAATATGCGTATATCGCATGACTGCTTTTCTACAAGCAGCGTTGTAGTCTTCTACAGAAATCTTCTTTCCAATATCTTCTTTGGTGATTCCAAGTTCTTTTTCTACACCCAATTCAATTGGCAATCCATGTGTATCCCAGCCTGCTTTTCGCTTCACTTGAAATCCTTTCATGGTTTTATAACGAGGAAAAATATCTTTGATCGCACGGGCTAAAACATGGTGAACCCCTGGCAATCCGTTTGCAGAAGGTGGGCCTTCAAAAAAAACAAAGGGTTCTTTGCCCTCTCTTGTAGTGACACTTTTTTCGAAGATGTTATTTTCTTCCCAATAACTCAGCATTTCTTCTGCTACGCTTGGTAAGTCAAGTCCTTTATATTCAGGGAATTTCGCGCTCATTTTCTTTCTTTTCTTATAAGAATGCGAAATTAAGGATTTTCTTGTAATTTTATGAGTTTGTCGGTAAGGAAGTTACAAAATCATAGGATTTCATTTTTGGGAGCTTAATCTGGGCTTAAAATCCGCGCGATGCTTTTATTTGCTCATAAGCAGACTGAATACTTTGAAACTTTTCTTTGGCGCCATTTAAGTGAGCTGCTCCTAAATCCTGTACTTTATCTGGATGGTATTTTTTTGCCATTTTCCGGTAGGCTTTTTTTACTTCATCATTGGTGGCAGATTTTGCAATCTCTAAAATTTTATAATTAGTCTCCAAAGCATTATAAAACATCGCTTTGATCGATTCAAAATCGGAAGGATTGATATATAAATAGCTTGCAATTTTTTTAATTTCGGCAACCTCAACCGCTGCTACCTGACCGTCAGCCTTTGCAATCCCAAATAAAAAATGAAGTAATTGTAAGCGAGAAGCATGAGGCATGTGCTGTCTAATTTGGATGCAAACTTGCCGTGCCGAAACTTGCTTTTTAATAACTCCTTTAAACAACAGAAAAGCTTTATTCGCTCTTTCTTTCCCATACATTCCTACAAACTGAGCCCTCACAAAATCAAGCTCTTTCCGGTCTACTTTACCATCAGCTTTTATAATAATGGATGCCAATACCAAGAGACTAATTTCAAAATCCCCTGGATGCGTATTCATGCGCCTGCCCTGTTGGTATTGAGCTTGTTCTTTTTGAAGGTCCTTTGCGCTAAAACCATCCACAAAACTTCCCAAAGCAAAACCGATTGCAGCACCTATTGGTCCTCCCAAAGTAAAGCCTAAACCTGTACCTAGCCATTTTGAAAAACTTCCCATATCTCTTTTCTATATTTGTCAAATATAAGAGAAACTTCATTGATTTACTTCAAACTTTACAAGAGAACTTATACCGTCTTTGAAATCAATTTTATTGATCCATTCATAAGAAACAACTTCGGTACATCTATTTGATTGCTGTTTTAAAATACATTATATTTGTTCCTAAATTTATACTTAATATTATGTATCCAGAAGAATTAGTAAAACCAATGCGTGACGAATTAATTAACGCAGGTTTTGAAGCATTATATACAAGCCAAGATGTTGAAAATGCATTGGCAAAAAAAGGAACAACATTAGTGGTGGTAAATTCTGTGTGTGGTTGTGCTGCAGGAACCGCGCGACCTGGAGCAATTGCTTCTTTAGGCGCAAAGAAAATACCAACAAACTTAACCACTGTTTTTGCAGGAGTAGAAAAAGAATCTACACAAAAAGCAAGAGAGTTTATGATCCCATTTCCTCCATCTTCTCCAGCAATGGCATTGTTTAAAGATGGTAATTTAGTACACATGTTAGAGCGTCATCATATTGAAGGTCGTTCTGCCCAAATGATTGCACAAAACTTAGCACAAGCCTACGACGAGTTTTGTTAAGCACTTTTAAATTATAAAAAGAACACGCCAAAACCACGCATATTTGCGTGGTTTTTTTATTTTTATAGTCCCTAAAATCCACACGGAAAGATGAAACATTCAACAATTATTGACGCCACCGTCGCTTTTGTAAAAGAAGTCCTTAAAAATGCAGAAGGAGGTCATGACTGGTTTCATATAGAACGTGTTTTTAAAAACACTCTTTTAATTGCAAAGGAGGAGCATGTGAATATTTTAGTCGTTTCATTGGCGGCACTTTTACATGACATTGCAGATTCAAAATTTCATAATGGAGATGAAACCATTGGCCCTAAAAAAGCCAGCGAGTTTCTCATCAGTCAAAAGGTAGACTCAGAAACGATTACACATGTCGTAAAAATCATTCAACACATTTCTTACAAGAATTCTCTAGAAAAAAAGAGTAAAAAATTTACCTCTAAAGAATTAGAAGTCGTGCAAGATGCAGACCGGTTAGATGCCATTGGTGCCATTGGTATCGCACGTTGTTTTAATTATGGTGGATTTAAAAACAGAGCATTGTATAACCCTGAAATTTCACCCAACTTATCAATGACAAAAGAAGCGTACAAAAATTCTGATGCACCAACAATTAATCATTTTTATGAAAAATTATTACTTTTAAAAGATAAAATGAACACCCCTTCTGGAAAAAAAATAGCCATAAAAAGACACGCTTTTATGGAAACATACCTACAGCAATTTTATGATGAATGGGAAGGTGTAACGTAGTTTAATTTTCCTTTGCCGCTTCTAAAGCTGTAATTTTATATTCTAAAACGGCCAGTTCATTTGCCTTTTCTATAATTTCTTCTACTGTTAAATTCGAATTTGAATTTATAAAATTTAACGTTTCTAAACTTTTAAAAGTATAATAACTTAATGTTTCTTCAATTTTATCTTTGGCGGTTTTCATTCTAATAGCGTTTTTATTTTACGGAACATGTTTTAACATTTGAGTACTGTATAGGGATGCGAAGAGACTCATAAACTCTTTATATAATTTAGTTGTTAATTCTCCAAACCAACGGTTTGGTATTGCAACTCTTAATTGGCTTGTTTTTTTTATTTTAACTTCCTGGAAAATTTGCTTTTCTTTTTTCTAAAAATGCTGTGGTGCCCTCTGTAAAATCATCAGTTCCAAAACATTCGCCAAACTCGGCTATTTCTACTTCATATCCATTAACGCCGTCTTCAAAGTTTGCGTTCACAGCTCTTATGGCTGCGCCCATTGCAACGGAAGAATTTCGCATAATTTTATTGGCTAATTTTTCTGCCAGAGGCAGCAGGGCTTCTAAAGGCACCACATGATTAACCAAACCGCACACTTTGGCCTCTTCCGCAGAAATCATTCCTGCAGTCATGATCAACTCCATGGCTTTTCCTTTTCCAACCAATTGAGGCAAACGTTGTGTCCCTCCATATCCAGGAATGACACCCAAAGAAACTTCTGGCAAGCCCATTTTTGCATTTTCAGAGGCAATTCTAAAATGACAGGCCATCGCCAATTCCAAACCACCACCTAAAGCAAATCCATTGACCGCAGCAATTACTGGTTTTGACAAGTTTTCTATAAAATCAAACAGCATTTCTTGGCCTTTTTTCGCTAAAGCCCCACCTTCATCTACCGAGTAATTTGAAAATTCAGAAATATCAGCGCCTGCTACAAAAGCTTTTTCTCCACTCCCTGTAATCACCAAAACTTTTACCGATGTATCTTCTTCTAGAACTTCTATAGCAGTACTTAAGGCTTCAATAGTTTCTTTGTTTAAGGCGTTTAACTTCTTAGGGCGGTTAATGATTATTTTGGCAAGTCCATTTTCCTTTTCAACTAAAATATTATTAAACTTCATTTTTTGTACGTTTTTAAATTTCTGTAATCAATTCACTTCGAAAAGCTCAGTATGACACTCTGGCGCTAAATTACAATTGACAATCCAAATATCAGTCTGAGCTTGTCGAAGACTTTTTTCCAGCATTGAAATTCCTGCTTTTATAAAAGCAACCGATTATTATGTTTTAGGAATAATTACTGTAAAAACAGTACCAATTCCTTCTTTTGATGTAAAGGAAATGGAGCCATCATAAGCCTCAACAATATTTTTTATCATTGGCAAACCTAATCCCATTCCACTACTTTTGGTTGTAAATTTAGGTTCGAAAATTAAATCTTTTAGTGCCTCTGAAATTCCTTTTCCATTATCGGAAACTGAAATCTTGATATTGTTTCCTTCGGAGGCAACTTTCACTTCAATAATTGGATTTTTACTGTCTTCAGAAGCTTGATTTGCATTTTTTATTAAATTTGTAACAATCCGAATTAACTGTGTTTTATCTAGATTGGCAAAGAGTTCTTTCTCAGAATGTTGGTATGAAATATAATCTTCATTAAAAATATCCAGTGCTAATTTTACAACACCAATCACTTCTATTTTCTCTCTTTTCTGAGTAGGCATTTTTGCAAAGTCAGAAAATGCGGAGGCAATCGAACTCATTACGTCGATCTGCTGTATTAAAGTTTCGCTATATTCTTTTAATTTTATTTCAACATCTTCGGCATTAGGGTTGAATTTTCTTTCGAAACTTTGCACGGTTAAGCGCATTGGTGTTAGCGGGTTTTTAATTTCATGTGCCACCTGTTTTGCCATTTCTCGCCAAGCTTGTTCTCGCTCACTTTTTGCTAATTTCACAGCACTCTCGGTTAATTCATCAATCATACTATTGTAAGCATCTACTAAAATTGAAATTTCTGAACTTGCCGAATTTAAAATAATTTTCTCGTTCCGTTTGTTCAATTTCGTTTGCTCCATTTTGTCAGAAATCGTTTTGATAGATCGGGTAATATAACTCGATAAAAAATAGGCCAGCGCAATGGCAATGAGAAACATTACTAGATAAACCAAACTCAATCGACTCATAAACTCTCTAAGTTCCTTTTTGATTTCTGAATTGTCCTGGGTAAACTGAACTTCTAAAATTCCGATCCTCTTAAATTTTGGATCATTGATATATGAGTAAGATGATTGAAAACTAATCCCATCTTCTTGAGCTGTTTTTAAGATTCGATGGTTCGAATTTTGAGCCAATTTCGAAATCACTTCTTTCGAAAGCGGTTTTTTAACAATCTTTTCGAAGGCATTCCCCAAAGAGGTTTTTAAAAGTTTTCCTTCCAAATCATACAAGGAAATATTTAATTTATTGATCGAGGAAATTTCATAAATCCGATCCTGAAAAATCTTAGCTAAATTTACAGTATTCACCGGAAAACTTGTCTTGTTTTTTAACTCCAGTTCAATGGTTTCTTTGGTAATTGATTCTTTTCGTTCAAAACGCTGAATGTTATAATCTTTGGTTTGTTCATCATATTGATATACGGCAACTCCTAAAATTAACACGGAGGCTATTAGCACCAATAAAATCATGGACAAAAAGATGCGTATTCTAAGGGAAATGTTTTTAAGATTATTCAAAGTTGTTTTCTTTTTTTTCGATTTAAAAGTCTTTAAAAATAGTTGACCAACCCCTATTTTGAAATTTAGTCTAAAGATAACCAAATAAAAAAAGCCACTACAATATTTGTAATGGCTTTTTTGTTTTCCTTTTAAAAATTTATGTGCAGATTTTTATAGATCCTAAATGCGCTATATATCCCCTAGGATTTGGATTGCATTCTTGCCGCTAGCAAATACAAAAGGCACAATAGATGTGCTAGTGAACAATATTAACAATTTTTCCAGGAACGATAATCACTTTCTTAGGAGCAACTCCTGCCAATTGCGCAATTGTTTTTTCATCTGCTAAAACCGCAGCTTCAATTTCATCTTTTGAAAAATCCAAAGGTAATTCTAAAGTAAAACGCATTTTCCCATTGAATGAAATTGGGTACTTCTTCGCGCTTTCTAGCAAATATTTTGGTTCAAAAATAGGAAACTCCACTGTTGAAATACTTTTCTTATTGCCCAATTTACTCCATAGTTCTTCTGTAATATGAGGTGCATATGGTGATAGTAACACCAAAAATGGCCCTAAAATTTCTTTTTTATGGCACTTTAAAGCAGTCAGTTCATTGACAGCAATCATGAAGGTAGCAACAGAGGTGTTGAAAGAGAAATTCTCAATATCTTCTGCTACTTTCTTAATGGTTTTGTGCAGTGTTTTTAATTCTTCTTTGGTCGCTTTTTCGTCAGAAACTGCAACGCCATTTTCGTCAATATATAATTTCCATAACTTCTTTAGGAAAGAGTACACACCAGAAATACCTGAGGTTTTCCAAGGTTTCGCTTGATCTAAAGGACCTAAAAACATTTCAAACAAACGCAATGCATCGGCGCCATATTCTTCGACAATATCATCGGGATTGACAACGTTGTATTTAGATTTAGACATTTTTTCCACTTCTCTACCAACCACATACTTCCCGTCTTTCAAAAGGAATATTGCTTTTTTATAATCTTGATTTATTGGTTGTTTCTTAAATGCTTCAACGTCCAATTCATCCGATGAGTTTACCAAAGAAACATCTGCGTGTAATGGTGTATTGGTAATCATTACCAAATCGGCAAAATTCGGATTTAAGTATCCTTTGTCTAATAAGTAATTTTTAACAACTGTTTCAAATTCAGCATCTGAACTAAAGTTGTTTTTGGAAACAAATAGGGTTGGGATTTTCGCTAAAACAGCATCGTTGGATTTATCAACATCACATCCGTTTTTCACAAAAGCAGTTGCCCTGTATACAAATGCAGAAGTTCCTAAAATCATTCCTTGATTGATTAGTTTTTTTGCAAACTCATCTACGGGAACAATTCCTTTATCAAACAAGAATTTTTGCCAGAAACGAGCGTATAATAAATGTCCGGTTGCGTGCTCCGACCCGCCAATGTATAGATCGACTTCTTTCCAATATTCCAAAGACTCCTTGCTTGCAAATGTCCCTTGATTGTTAGCATCCATATATCGGTTAAAATACCAAGAACTTCCTGCCCAACCTGGCATGGTGTTTAATTCTAAAGGAAATACGGTTTTATTTTTTAGTTTCTCATTGGAAACTACTTTCTTTCCGCGCGAATCCCAAGCCCAGCTTATTGCTCTTCCTAATGGCGGTTCGCCCGCTTCAGTAGGAAGGTATTTTTCTACTGCTGGCAATTCAATTGGCAAATATTTTTCATCAATCATTTGAGGCATTCCGTCTTTATAATAAACGGGAAAAGGTTCGCCCCAATAACGTTGTCTACTGAAGACTGCATCTCGCAAACGGTAATTAATTTTACCATACCCAACTCCGCGTTTTTCCATTTCAAAAATGGCTAATTTTAGGGCTTTCTTATGTTTTAATCCTGATAAGAAATCGGAGTTTGCAATTGTGATTCCTTCCTTACCTGTATGTGCTGCTTCAGAAATATCAATCCCTTCAAAAATATTTGGAATGGCAATGCCAAAGTGTTTTGCAAAATCATAATCTCTTTGATCTCCACACGGAACTGCCATTACAGCACCTGTTCCATAATTTGCTAAAACGTAGTCGCCAATCCATATTTGCACTTTTTCTCCCGTAAAAGGGTGCAATGCATAGGCGCCTGTAAAAACTCCTGAAATGGTTTTTACATCTGCCATTCTTTCGCGTTCAGAACGCTTTGCTGTTGCTGTAATGTAGGCGTCTACAGCCTTCTTTTGACCGGCCGTTACAATCTTTGAAACCAACGGATGCTCTGGTGCTAATGTCATAAATGAAACACCAAAAATGGTGTCCGGCCTTGTTGTAAAAACGTCAATTTTATAGGCTGTACTTTTTGAGTTTACTGTTGGTTTTTCAACTTTTACAACAGTCGGAAACTGCAATGCATTGTTGATCTTAGCAACCACTTTCAAAACACTTTCAGTTACTTCTTCATTAGTTACACGCAGTACATTGAATCCTTCTTTTGCAAAAAAGGCGGTTCTTGCTGCTTCATCTTCTTTTCCAGAAAATTCTACAATCGTATTTTTTGCCAAACAGACATAATCTACTAAAAATGTTCCAATGGTATATTTTTTTCTGAATTTTGCTGCTCCTTTTTTATTTTTTAATTCACCCCAAAGCATTCCTTCTGCCTTCGACAAATTCGAACGCAATTCTTTTAACGCTTCCAGTTCTTTGTAGGATAATTTGACATCTGTACTTCCTTTATGAGTTTCTCCATCGACATCAAAAGAAACCATGGCTCCCTGAGAACGTCCAATCCAATTGGTTTGAGAATCCTTTAAGGGCTGTGGCCAGTCTATTTTTTCTAAACCATCTAACAACCGTTGTGCATACGCAGAAATTCGCATGGACCATTGGGTCATCTTTTTACGAACAACGGGATGACCTCCTCTTTCTGAAACACCATTTACAATTTCATCATTTGCCAAGACCGTTCCTAAAATCGGACACCAGTTTACTTCAGTGTCTGATAAATAGGTCAATCGGTATTGCAATAAGATCGCTTCTTGCTCTGTCTTTGAAAATGCTTTCCAAGCTTCCGACGAAAAAGGTTTTGTTTCTGCATCTGCAGCGGCATTTACAGTTGTGTTACCTTCCTTTTTAAAGATAGAAATCAAAGTAGCAATGTCCTCTGCTTTGTCGGTGTCTTTATTGTACCAAGAATTAAAGAGTTGAATGAAAATCCACTGTGTCCATTTGTAATATGCCGGATCTGAAGTTCTTACTTCTCGAGACCAATCAAATGAAAAGCCAATTTTATCTAGTTGTTTTCGGTAGGTTGTAATGTTTGCTTCGGTAGTTTTTGCAGGGTGCTGCCCTGTTTGAATAGCATATTGTTCTGCTGGCAAACCGAAAGAATCATATCCTTGGGGATGCAATACATTAAACCCTTTATGCCGCTTGTAACGCGCATAAATATCACTTGCAATATATCCTAAAGGATGTCCAACATGCAGGCCTGCTCCTGAAGGGTATGGAAACATGTCCAATACATAATATTTAGGTTTATCAGCATCTCCTTGGTCAGAGCTCTGGGCAGGATTTGTAGCTTTAAATGTTTGGTTGTCTGCCCAAAATTTTTGCCAATTCTCTTCGATCTCCTTATGATTGTATTGCATTGTAACTTCTTTATTTAAGCGGCAAATTTACGTTTATTCTACAAAAGAGTAAAGGCTAATGTTGTCTTAAATTATGGACATAAAAAAACTGTCTAAATTTTACAATAGACAGTTGTTTGTAGAGGATTGAAATTTGTAAGCCTATTTGATTGGTACAGAAACAACGGTGTTTCCCCAGCCCATTTTCAAAGTCATGTCTGAATCGATCAGTATCGAAAAGGCTTCGATACTTTTTTCAGATCTAGAAACCGTACCCGAAACGCGCACCACATCTTGGTCTTGTTTGTAGAAATAAGAACCCCAAACATTTCTTGCGCTATTGATGATTACCGTCCAATCTCCAGCTTCAGATGGAATGGTAAATAGCGAATAGGTTCCTGCTTTTACTGCTTTTCCACCAAAAGTAACATCTCTATAAAACGTGATTTCTACTGCTTCGTTGGCTCCTGTTCTCCAGACTTTTCCAGCGGGAGCTAATTTAGAGACCGTACGTCCTTTTAGTTGTGGGCGACTGTAAACCACTTTTACCACTTTGTCTGAAACCTTGTAACTACTTGGAAAACTTGCAACATCCATAGGACTTTTGTCCAAGGCTTTAAATTTTTGAGCTGCTGTTTCTGAGGTGGCTAATAATGTGATTGCAAAAATTGCAATTGATAGAATTGATTTTTTCATTTTTATAATTATTTAAAATAATGTTTGTTAATCTCGTTTATCAAAAATATAAACCCTTGCTATGCTAGACTCCTAATTTTATGTTAATCTTTAAGAACAACTGCAATCTGTTCCGCAATTGGTTTTCTTTTTTGCAGGCAAAAAATATTTTTTTACCAAATACCCAACGGCAATGACTAGAATTCCGTAGGCGATGATCTGTTGCATTAGCTTAAAATTTGATAGATAATTAATGAGCAAACATAGGCCAATCCGGTCATTCCAAATAACTGAATTAAAGGCCATTTCCAGGTTTTGGTCTCTCTTTTTACGATGGCCAATGTTGCCATGCATTGCATTGCAAATGCATAAAAGACCAACAAAGACATTCCCGCAGGAAAATTGAATCGCTGTTTCCCCGTCTCTGGATTGATTTCTGAACGCATTTTTTCTTTAATCGTCGTGGTGTTTTCATCTTCGGCCTCTACACTATAGATTGTTGCTAAAGTTCCTACAAACACTTCTCTTGCTGCAAATGAGGTAATGATTGCAATGCCTACTTTCCAATCATATCCCAAAGGTTTTATAGCGGGCTCAATGGTTTTCCCCATAATCCCAATATAAGAATTCTCTAATTTTGCTGAGCCTATTTTTTGCTGTAACTCGGTGGCTGATAATTGCCTATTTTCAACATTATTGGTCACATTTTCTTCCGCATTCTTGAAGGATGCTGGACCGTTTGAAGCCAAAAACCACAAAACAACAGACAAGGCTAAAATAATTTTTCCAGCACCAAAAACAAAGGCTTTTGTTTTTTCTAAAACATCCAAAGCAACGTTTTTAATAGAAGGAAGTTTGTAATTTGGCATTTCTACGACAAAAAACGAATTGCTCTTTATTTTTAATGTTTTCTGTAAAATATAAGCCGCTAAAATTGCGGTTACAAATCCTAAAGCATACAACATTAACAAAGTAAATGCCTGTAAGTTGTAAAATCCGAAGATTTTAGTATTTGGAATGATCAACGAAATTAATATTGCATATACGGGCAATCTTGCAGAACAGGTCGTAAAGGGTACTACTAGTATGGTAATCAATCGTTCTTTCCAACTAGAGATGGTTCTTGTGGCCATAATTGCAGGAATGGCACATGCAGTTCCAGAGATCAAGGGAATAATACTTTTCCCATTCATCCCATAACGACGCATAATTTTATCCATTAAAAACACCACACGACTCATATAGCCTGTTTCTTCCAACACAGCAATAAATAAAAACAAAATGGCAATTTGGGGAATAAAAATAATGACCCCTCCAATGCCTGGAATAATTCCTTCAACAATTAAATCGGATAAAATACCCCCCGGCAGATTATTTCTTGCAAAGTCTGAGAGTTCTGCAAAGGTCGTATCTATCAAATCCATGGGCAAAGAAGACCAATCAAAAATAGATTGAAAAATGAGTAATAAAACGGCAAAAAAGATAAGGTATCCAAAAATTTTATGCGTGAAAACTTTATCGAGCTTACTTCTTAAGTCTGTTGCCTTGCTCTTATCAACTATGTAGGTTTTCTTTAAAACTTTATTAATTTCTTGATAGCGATAAATCGTTTCTTTGTGCTGGTATTTTTTAAGTCTTGAAACGTCTTTATTAAAAGAAAGTAATTGGGCCTTTTCTTTTTTTGAAATTGCTGCTGGAAAGTTCTTTTGTGTTACCATTAGCCAAAGTTCATACAAACTAAAATTTGGGTTGATGGCTTTTAACTTATCAAAATATTCAGGATCAATTTTATAATTTGCATCACACATTGGCGATGCTTTTGCTGCAACATGACACTTAATAATTGCGTCTTTTACATTCCTTATTCCTTTGTTTTTTCGAGCACTTATTAAAACAACTTCTGTATTTAATTCTTCTTTTAAGGCAGTTAAATCTATCGAAATTCCTTTTCTACTCATTTGATCAACCATATTGATTGCCAATACCGTTGGAATTTCTAAGTCTTTTATTTGAGAAAAAAGCAATAAATTTCTTTTCAAATTTTCTACATCTGCAACCACCAAAATTACATCTGGAGATTCTTTAATGTCTTTTTTAAGCAGGGTTTTTAAAACAATGCTCTCATCGATTGAAGTTGGATTGATGCTGTAGGTTCCTGGCAAATCTGTGATCACCGCATTTTGAGTGGCAGACAATTTGCAAGTCCCTTTCTTTTTATCGACAGTAACCCCTGGGTAATTTCCTACTTTTTGAGTTAGGCCTGTAAGTTGGTTGAATAAGGATGTTTTTCCCGTATTAGGGTTTCCAATTAAGGCAACTTTAATGTCGTTTTTAGCCATTTAAAATTCGCTTTTTAAAATTTGAATTTGTGAAGCCGTCTCTTTTCTAATGGCCAAATGACTTCCGTTTACACAGATATATATGGGGTCCTTTAAAGGAGCAATTTGAATGAGTTCTACCTCTGCACCTGGCAAACATCCCATTTCCAATAATTTCAAGGGAATATGCTCTAAAGCGCCTTCAGAAATATATCCAATTTCTCCGATACCTAATGATGCAATTGTATTCAAGCTTTTTTATTTGATGGGCAAAGATAAGAATTTAGAATGATTCTAAACAAGTTATTCCTTCGCATATTCTGCTTTTAACAAAACAAGATCTTCTTTGAGTTTTTCCATGGCTTCCGATTCGGTCCCATCATAATATCCCCGAATACGTCTTTCTTTGTCTATCAATACAAATTGTTCTGTATGAATAAAATCATTTTCATCGCCAGTACCTTCATCAATAACCGCAAAATAGCTTTTGCGCGCCAAATCATAAATGTGTTTTTTGTTTCCTGTAGTCACATTCCATTTACCATCAACAACCCCTTTATCAATGGCATATGCTTTTAGCACGGAAACACTATCTATAGTGGGTGTTACCGAGTGTGACAAGAACATGATATCCGGATCATTAATATATGTTTTTTGCAATTCTCCCATGTGAAATGCCATGGGAATACAAATAGATGGACAGCGCGTAAAAAAGAAATCGGCAATGTAAATTTTATCCTTATAATCCTTATTGGTAATGGTTTCACCATTTTGATTGATAAGTTCAAAATTAGCGATAGTATGGTTTTTTTGAATGTGCTTTAAGTTTTTATCAACCAAACGAGGGTTTACATCTGCTGGATTATAAATCTTTAATTTTTTTTCCACTTTCAATAAGTGATAAAAAACAGGAAGTGCAATGAAAGAAAACAGGCCTAAAAAAATGAGTGTTGGAAAAGATTTTTTAAAGAAATTGATATTCATTATAAGTGCTGTTTGTGCAAATTTACAACATAAAAAAACGCTAAAAAAGGAAGGAATTATAAATAGGTTCTAAAATCTGTGTTAAATTATACAACTAGCCAAACACATGTTTTCAAAACGCTCTTTAAATACGTACATTTGCTCGTTCAAAATTTTGATAACACACCACATGGAAATATTAATAAAAGCATCTCAATTTATTCTAAGCCTTTCTTTACTTATTGTTTTACACGAACTGGGTCATTTTATTCCTGCAAAGTTATTTAAGACCCGTGTAGAGAAATTTTACTTGTTCTTTGATTACAAGTTCTCCATTTTTAAGAAAAAGATTGGTGATACTGTTTACGGAATTGGATGGATTCCATTAGGAGGATATGTAAAAATATCTGGAATGATAGATGAAAGCATGGATACAGAACAAATGAAAGAAGCACCGAAACCTTGGGAGTTTCGTTCTAAACCCGCTTGGCAACGTTTGATCATTATGCTTGGAGGGGTTTTTGTAAACTTCGTTTTGGGAATTTTTATTTATATCTGTTTAATGTGGAGCTATGGTGAAAAATTCTTACCAAACGATAGCGTACAGGATGGTGTTTGGGTGCAAGGCGAACTAGCGTCAGAAATTGGTTTGCAAAATGGGGATAAGATTTTAACAATTGATGGAGAAAAAGTTCGAAAATTCAGCGAAATCACTATTGGTTTTATCAATGGAAATCGTTTTACCTTAGAAAGAAAAGGAGAAAAAATTACCAACGATTTGCCGGTAAATTTCATCTCAAAATTAATTGACCGAAAAAAGAATGCAGAAGGTCCAATTGTAACCCCAAGATATCCTTTTATCATTGGAGAGATTCAAAAAGATTCTTTGAATGCAAAAAGCAATTTAAAAGCGAAAGATTTTATTACAGCCATCAATGGAAATCCAATTAAATACTACGATGAGGCAAAAGCTATTTTAGACAACTATAGCGGTCAAGACATTTCGATAACGGTACAAAGAAATGGTATTCAAGAAGAGGTACCGGTTGCCGTTTCAGATGCTGGGTATATTGGAGTGGTCTTTAGCCCAATTCCTTATTCAGATTTAGAAAAATTGGGCTACTACAAATTGGCAGAAATTGAGTATTCTTTTTCTGAAGCAATCCCTGCTGGTTTCAACAAGTCTTGGACAACACTAACCAATTATGTTAAGCAATTGAAGAAAATATTTAATCCAAGTACTGGTGCCTACAAAGGTTTGGGTGGGTTTATTTCCATCGGTAGTATTTTTCCTTCAGAATGGAGCGCAGCGTCTTTCTGGAACATTACAGCATTCTTATCAATCATGTTAGGTTTTATGAATCTATTGCCAATACCTGCTTTAGATGGAGGACATGTTGTATTTACACTTTGGGAAATGATAACTGGGAAAAAACCAAGTGATAAATTCTTGGAATATGCACAAATTGTAGGATTTCTCCTATTAGTAGCCTTGTTACTATTTGCAAATGGAAATGATGTATTTAAACTCTTTAAATAAGATTTAAACTTCTTGAAATAAAAAAACGCTCCATTGGAGCGTTTTTTTATGATGAAAAACTTCTATTTAAAAATGAAATCCATACATATTGATTATTGCAATGATCACAAGCATAGGCTTTACTCCCAGGCATGAGTCTAGCAATCCCTTTTCTTTTCATTCTGTGCTTTGACACCGATTTGCAACGTGGACAAGCTTTCATAAAGAGGTCTTTTTTTAATTAGTCGCAAGCAAGGTACATAAACTTCATTAAATTAGAGAAACTAGTATCTGACTTCAAAGAATTTTTAAAAAAACCCGTATTTTATAGGATAAGCATACTAAAGAACTAGGATTCTTTTAGAGTTAAAATTGACTTCATAAAATGCAAAAATGCCTCGAGAATTCTTCTCGAGGCATTTCGCAATTAATTGTAATTTATAGGCTATAAACCAAATCTCATTCCAAACAAAAGAGCCCTTGGAGGCATCGGCACAAAACCAGATTCGATGTAGGCCGCATCAAAAAGATTGTTGGCCGTAAGCGTAAAGCTGGTTTTCTTAAAATCTACAATCACAGACGCATCTAGCACATTATAACTTGTCCCTACAGTACGTTCTGCATATTTATAGATGATGTTTTGTCGTACGTTTTTGAAGAACTGAGAACTAAAACGTGTTGTAAATTGATGTTTTAAGGTATTTAAAGAATACCTTGAGAGGTCTTTGTTTTGATCTAAAATATCATCGTTTAAATACGCGTATCCAAAAGCGATGGTTTGATTGAATTTGTTGGCTTTGAAACGATAGGAACCGTCCAGCTCAAATCCTGTTGTTTTTACTTCCGCGATATTGGTTGCAGTAAAAACACTCGTAGCCGTATTTGCTCGTACATAATCTATTAAATTGTCTGATTTTCTATTGAAAAAAGCCGCTGAATAAGAAAATCTTGAGGCATTATATTTCAACCCTATTTCTGTTGAAAACGCTTCCTCAGGTGCCAAATCTGGATTTCCACTTGTGCTTGGAGAATTGTAAAACAAATCGGTATAGGTTGGAATTCTGTAGGTAGTCCCTACATTTCCATAAAGTTTCAAATTATCCGATACTTGAATTCCAAGGTCCAATCCTGGAAATGCATGAAATTTAAAATCAGAAAAATAGGTTACTGCAACCCCTGGTGTAATGTCTAATTTGTCATTAAAAATTTTAAATCGGTGCTCTAAAAACAAATTGGCCATCATTCGATTTCGATCTCCTAAGTTGTTACTATTAATAGAAACACGAGAAACATCTAAACCAAACCCTGTAATTCCTAAATTGGAAGTATAAGCAGCATTGGTTTCTACCCCTACTTTATGAGTAATGTGTTGGTTTCTAAAAAAACTAGGATCCTGTCTTTTTAATAAAAAGATATCTTGTCCTCTTTTCCAATATACTCTTGGTGTAATCTTTAGTTTTTCCGTTTTAAAAGTGGTAGAAACGCCAATCAAACTACTTTGAGTTTCTTCATACTCGTTAAATCCAAAAGACTCAGGGGTGTAGAAATTTTGTGCCCCAAATTTCTTGTCAAAAAAAGTAGCAATCATTTCAAGGGGTTGCTTTTTCTTATTAAAAACACCTTTTAGAAAATAATTGTAATTCATATAATCTGAATTCTCTCTATAACCTCCAGAAGTAAGTGCGCCAATGTGAGCAATAATGGAACTGTTTTCAAATTCAGAACCAACAGTTACAGCCGCATTCAACTGGTCAAAAGAACCTGTTTCAGTATTTACAGAGAGCGTATTTGCCAACTTCTTTTTGGTAACAATATTAATGGCACCCGTAAATGCGTTTTGACCAAAAATTCTTGCAGCGGGACCTTTAATAATCTCAATGCGTTCAATCACCTCAAGTGGCAGAGCGGCGTTCATTGTATGATGCCCTGTTTGTGCATCGTCCATTTTTATGCCGTCTATTAACAACAATGTTTGGTCAAAACCTCCTCCTCGAATGTACAAGTCTGCCTGACTCCCAGCAGTTCCTCGTCTTCTAATATCTACCCCAACCACCTGTTGCAGTATATCGGCAACGTTTGTCGCCGCACTGTTTGCAATGTCTTTTGAAGTGATAATTTGTAGGGTGCGTGAATTTTCTTTGAATGGTAAATCGATTCTAGTAGAAGTAATAATCACTTCTTTTAAAGTATCTATTTTTACCGGTTGGAATTGTGCCTTTGCCTGTAAAGCACAAAATAATACAACAATTAATGACGTAATTTTAATTTTCATGAGATCGTGATTTATAACGCAACAAAAGTGGTAACTTTCCGGACGATTAAACTAGTCCAGTATTAAAATGACAGATAGTCCGGTGAACATTCTTCTAAAACAGCTCATTGATTTTGATAAATCGATCTCGCAGCCTTTATATGTTCAGGTTTCACAGCAAATTATACATGCAATACAACGTCAGTATTTATCTGAAGGAACCATGTTGCCCGGAACTCGTGTCTTAGGAAAGTTATTAAAAATTCATAGAAATACCGCTGTCGCCATCTACGAGGAGTTATCCTCCCTTGGTTGGGTTGAAATAATCCCAAATAAAGGAACATTTATTTTGAAACCAGTACAAAAAACAGCAACCATAAAAATCCCTACACAAAAAATAAATCAAGTATACAACGCGGCGAAAACAACAGGATTCCCTTTTCAAAAAACATTTCATTTAGCATCAACAATTCAGTTAACAAATGCAACGTATACGATTAATGATGGAAAACCAGACTTACGTTTGCATCCAGTACATCAATTTATAAGATGGTACAGCGCTGCAATGAAACGAAAAACATTAATAAAAAAATGGAGCAGATCCGACAAAATTTCGGGAACACTATTTCAAACACAGTTATGTAATTATTTAAATGCCACTAGAGGTTTTCATATAGCTCCCAAGAACTTAGTAAATACAAGGAGTGCAGAAATGAGTTTATACGTTGTGTCGCAACTGTTAATAAAACAAAACGATATCGTATTGGTAGGGCATTTGAGCAATTATGCTTCAAATATGATTTTTCAACAATCAGGAGCCAGTATCAGAGCAATTCCTGTAGATAATGAAGGATTGGATGTTGAATACATAAGAACTCATTTTATAAAAGGAAGTATTCGGTGTGTGTATGTATGCGCACATAGAGATTATCCTACCACAGTAAAATTGAGTGAAAAACGCCGCTTAGCCTTACTAGAACTTGCAGAGACATATGAATTTGCTATTATTGAGGATGATTATGATTATGATTTTCAATTTGAAGAGGCTCCAATGACACCGATGGCAAGTGCCGATAATAAGGGGGTCGTTATTTATTTAGGAAAACTGGGGCAATCATTATTTCCAAGTTTTCAAACTGGCTTTGTTGTAGGGCCTGAAAATCTAATCTTGGAAGCAAAAAATTATCTGCAATTATTAGACAAACAAGGAGATTTAATACAAGAACAAATACTGTCGGAATTAATTAATGAAGGTGAAATTCATCGCCTGATGAAAAAAAACATTCTAATATACAAGCAGCGAAGAGATACTTTGTGTGAGCAATTAACAAAATACTTTGCAAAAACAGCAACTTGGAATATTCCCACTGGAGGATTGGCGATTTGGGTACAATTTCAACCTAAAATATCCTTAGTAAAACTTGCTGAAGAGGCTCAAAAGATTGACTTATTTCTACCAAAAGTTGTACTATATCAGAATAAAAACACTTGTGCGATTCGGTTGGGTTTTGGGCATCTAAATGAAGATGAAATAGCTCCTGTAATTAAAAAATTGAAAAGTGCTTATAATAAAGTGGCTATGAAAAGTTTTTAAGTTTCTTTTTTATGTAATAAATGTCTTAAAAAATTTCAAAAACTAACGTAACTTTGTGTTTTTATTTTAAGTGAATTTACTTCAATAAATCTTCTACTCACTACTTGTTTTAAATACCCCTATAACATGTTTGCCTTAGTGGATTGCAATAATTTTTATGCTTCGTGCGAGCGGGTTTTTAATCCGAGCTTGCAAGGGAAACCTGTGGCTATCTTAAGCAATAATGACGGCTGTGTAATTTCCTTAAGTGATGAAGCAAAAAAACTAGAATTGCCTTTTGGTGCCCCTATTTTTAAATGGGAACGCTTTTGCAAAGAAAAAAACATCACCATATTATCTTCCAATTATCCTTTGTACGGAGACATGAGCGCAAGAGTAATGAATATTTTGGCAGAATTTTCTCCTGAAATAGAAATCTACTCTATTGATGAATCTTTTTTGAATTTAGAGGGTTTTGAAAACTATGACCTCTCCGAATATGCAACAAAAATGAGGAGTCGGGTCTTAAAATGGACCGGAATACCTACTTGTGTAGGCATTGCACCCACCAAAGCATTGTGCAAAGTAGCCAACAAAATTGCCCGATCCAACTTAAAACAATCCAAAGGAATTTGTGTCATCGATTCTGAGGAGAATCGGATTAAAGCATTGAAATGGACAAAAATTGGAAATGTTTGGGGGATTGGTCGTCGTTTAAAAAAACGATTGCTCGCAAAAGGATGTACTACTGCCTGGGATTTTACACAATTGCCAAGTGATTGGGTGTTAAAAAATCTATCCATTGTCCTTTGGCGCTTACAAAAGGATTTACAAGGGGTTTCAAAAATACCAATGGAAGGAATTTCTTCAAAGAAAATGATTGCAACCACCCGTAGTTTTGAACATGCCTATGAGGATCTTGAAGACATTAAAGAGCGTATCTCTACCTTTGCCGCTAGAGGCGCAGAAAAATTACGAACGCAACAATCTAGTTGCCACATGCTTATTGTGCAGCTTTCTAGCGATCGATTTCAAACAAGCTTACCACAACATAACGCAAGTAAAACCATCGTTTTTTCATACCCAACCGATTCTACTTTGGTTATTGCCAATGCTGCAGTAGCTGCTATAAAAACGATTTACAAAAAAGGAATAAAATACAAAAGAGCCGGAGTTATCGTTGCGGGGCTCGTTCCTAATGACAATTTTCAACTCAATTTATTTACCCACGAAAACCCAAAACACAAGCCTTTAATGGCAGCAATCGATACCCTAAACAAAAAATTTAAATCTGATAAGATTAAGTTAGGAAATCAAGATTTAAAACGCACTTGGAAAATGCGTCAAAACAGGTTGTCGGCAAAATTTACCACCAATATTAAAGAAATTATTACTGTAAAATAATATGGCTACAAAAAATAAAACAATTACTTTTTTTACCCCAAAAACCACTTCTGGAAACGGCGCTATTTTAATTGATGCTGGAATTTCCGCAGGATTCCCATCGCCAGCAGACGATTTTAAAGAAACTCGAATTTCTTTAGATGATGAGTTAATTACAAATAAAGAAGCTACTTTTTTTGCAAAAGTGAGTGGACAATCGATGATTGGTGCGGGCTTGGACGATAACGATTTGTTAGTAATCGATCGAAGCTTAGAACCTGAAAACAACAAAATAGCAGTTTGTTTTTTAGAGGGTGAATTTACCGTAAAGCGTTTGCGTGTAGAGGGAGATAACGTTTGGCTACAGCCAGAAAACCCCAATTATCCAGTAATAAAAATTACCGAAGAGACCGATCTTGTCATTTGGGGAATTGTAACCAGTGTCATAAAAAAAGTATAAAATTACACCTAAAACTTCTTTTTTTTAGAAAAAAGAATACCTTTAAACTAAAATTAAAAAAGCATGGAAAACACATATCATCAAAAAGCATTATTAATAAACGCCACCAATGACGTTCGTGTCGAATTTTTAAAAAAGACCTATAAACATGTTGCTGGAGGGGTTTTACTCTTTATTATTTTTGAATATTTCTTGTTACAAAGTGAGGCTGTTGTAACGTTTATGCTCTCGATGACAGAAGGCTATAAATGGCTCATTATGCTGGGCGGATTTATGTTTATTACCAGCTATGCAGAAAATACCGCACTAAAAACGGCCGATAAAAACAAACAATACTTGGCCTATGCTGCCTATGTGTTTATGCAAGCACTTATTTTTGTTCCCTTATTGTACATTGCTATTTTTTACACAGAGAGTGGGAATGCTTTAATAGAACAAGCAGCCATTGTTACCTTAGGGTTGTTTGTCGGAATTTCATCAATTGTGTTTGTCACAAAAAAAGATTTCTCCTTCTTAAAAGCAGGGCTTTCTGTTGGGTTTTTTATAGCCATCGGATTGATTATCGCAGGCGCTTTGTTTGGGTTTAATTTAGGTTTATGGTTTTCTGTTGCAATGTGCGCACTAGCTGCTGGAAGTATTTTGTACCAAACATCAAATTTGGTCAGTAAATTTGGTGTGGAAGATTACATCCCTGCTTCTCTGGGATTGTTTGCCTCATTAATGCTCCTTTTTTGGTATGTATTAAGCATCTTTATGTCGAGAGATTAAGTGAAAATAATGAAGCTAATTTTTAAAACCAGGAGTACAGCTCCTGGTTTTTTCGTCTCTAAAAACAGCCCGTTTTTCCAAGTTTGTAAGCCTTATTCTCTAGGATAGAAAACGGAGTTTTTTTTATTTATTACATTTATAAAAATTATTATTATGAAAAAAGGCACATCTCTTTTATCCGTTTTCATCGTTATTAGCGTCCTCTTTTGGAGTTTTTCAGATTTACAACCTTCTATTTCTAAAAAAAAGCAAGTCACCCCAACAGATTTTTCATTAGACAATGCACTGTATCATCTGAAAAATATTTCTCAAAAAACACACCATGTTGGCACTAAAGAACATAAAAATGTACAACAATATATTGTTGGCGAATTAGAAAAACTAGGATTAGAAACTGAAGTTCAAATTCAAACTGCCGTCAATAAAAAATGGTTTGCAGCTACAACAACAGAAAATATTATTGCAAAAATAAAAGGAACTTCTTCTGGAAAATCTTTGTTGCTGTTAACACATTACGATTCCAACCCACATTCTTCTTTAGGTGCTAGTGACGCCGGATCTGGAGTTGTAACAATCCTAGAAGGAATTCGAGCTTTTTTAGCGAAAAACACCCCCCCTAAAAACGATATTATTATTCTTATCTCTGATGCTGAGGAATTGGGGTTGTTGGGCGCAAAAGCTTTTGTAGCTGCACACGAATTGGCAAAAAACGTGGGTTTAGTTCTCAATTTTGAGGCTAGAGGAAGTGGTGGACCAAGCTATATGTTACTGGAAACCAATGGTAAAAATAGCCAGTTGATGAGTGAATTTATGGCTTCGAAACCCAACTATCCTGCCGCAAGTTCTTTAATGTATAGTGTTTATAAAATGTTGCCAAACGATACTGATTTAACCGTTTTTAGAGAAGAAGCTAACATTAACGGATTTAATTTTGCCTTTATTGGTGATCATTTTGATTACCATACAGCGCAAGATTCTTACGAGCGTTTAGACAGAGAAAGCTTAGCACACCAAGCAGATTATTTTACGACTTCGGTAAATTACTTTGCAAATTCTGATCTTGAAAACCTCAACTCAGAAAAAGATTTGGTGTATGTCAACTTCCCTTTTGTAAAAATTATTTCCTATCCCTTTTCATGGATTTTGCCCATGATAATTCTTGCAGGATTGGGATTTTTAATTTTACTTGTTTTTGGAATCTTTTGGAACAAAATTACCATTAAAGGAATGTTAAAGGGCTTTGTTCCCTTTTTGGTGTCCTTGATTTTGTGTGGTGTTGTTTCTTACGGATTTTGGAAATTGATACTAATACTGCATCCATCGTATACAGACATATTACAAGGTTTTACCTACAATGGGTATTTATATATTACTACGGTTGTTCTTTTAAATATTTGGATCCTCTTTAAAGTTTACCGCTATTTTACAGGCAATGCAAAAACAACCGAGCTATTGGTAGCGCCAACTTTTATTTGGTTGCTCATCAATGTCTTTGTTTTTAAAGAATTACAGGGCGCAGCTTTTTTCATTCTCCCCGTTTTTGGGGCCTTGTTTATTTTAGGGATCTCTATCTTTATGAATCTTAAAAAAAGTACAGAATCTATTCTTTTTATATTGATTTCTATCCCTCTTTTGTACATTTTTGCTCCTATGATAAAAATGTTTCCAGTGGGTTTAGGCCTAAGTAAACTGTACATAAGTGGCCTCTTCGTAGCATTAATTTTCGGTTTAATGATTGCAACGTTCCATCAAAAAGAATCCAATCATTGGTTGCAAAAAATTTCTGGATTTTTAACAATCGTTTTCTTCGGAATGGCTACTTATAATGCAGGTTTTTCTGTAGACAATAAAAAACCCAACAGCTTGATCTATATTCAAAATTCGGACACAAAAAAGGCTTATTATGGAACCTATAATACCGTTTTAGACAGCTATACAAAACAAATTTTCAATACGGAATACACCAAAGGAAGCATTCCGGCAGCAGAAACAAAAAGCAAATACAACACACGGTTTCAATATCATAAAGAAACGGATTTTAAAGCATTTAAAACGTCAAACATCCGCATTGAACTCGATACTGTGATTAACAGTAATAGGTTTGTAGAAGTGTTACTTTCACCGCAAAGAGCACTAAATAAAATCGAATTTCTTTCCAAAGGAGCCATTCAACTCAATCAATTTAAAGTAAACGATGTTTTGGTGAACAATGGAAAGCCTCACAAAACAAGAGGCGGTACTTTTTTAATTTATCATTTAGGTAATGAAGACAAAGCGGTAACCCTTTCTTTCTCTATAAAAAAAGAAGAAAAATTGGAAATTATGATCAATGAAATTTCTTATGACTTACTTACAAACAAGGCTTTTTCGTTGACACCAAGATCTGAAGAAATGATGCCCATGCCGTTTGTTACCAATGATGCCATTATTGTCACTAAAAAACTACACCTATAAAGATATTTCAAAGAAGGAATCGTTTAAAAAAACCCATAAAAAAAGCATCCTACAATAGTAGAATGCTTTTTTAAAGTTATTAAAAAACCTTATTAATCGATTTCAGAAACACGTAAGGTGTTTACCATTCCTTTTGCTTCTACTGGCATCGACGTTAAGTTGATCATTAAATCCCCTGATTGTACAAATCCTTTTTCTTTAGAAATTCTGTTGATGTCTACAACGGTATCATCTGTGCTTAGTTCTTTGTCGTAATAAAACGCTTTTACTCCCCATAGCAAGTTTAACTTTCCTAAAATTCTTCTTTCTGAGGTATATGCCAATACATGAGATGTTGGTCTCCAAGCAGAGATCTGAAAAGCAGTATATCCGCTATTGGTTAACGTTGAAATTGCCGTTGCATCTATATCGTTTGCCATTTGCGCTGCATGATGACAAACTGCTTTGGTAATAAAGCGATTGGTTCTAATATGTGGCGGTGTTTGAGGAACTTTAATTAAAGGAGAATTTTCAACACTTTTAATAATTTCCGTCATTTTCTGAATTACTTTTACTGGAAATTTCCCAACAGAAGTTTCACCAGATAGCATTACAGCGTCTGCACCGTCCATAATAGAATTGGCAACGTCATTCACCTCCGCTCTAGTGGGTACTGGGTTGTCAATCATTGTTTCCATCATTTGCGTTGCAATAATTACCGGGATTCTTGCTTTTTTCGCTCTGCCTACCAACATTTTTTGAATTAACGGAACTTCCTGCATTGGAATTTCAACACCTAGATCTCCACGAGCAACCATTAATCCATCACAATACGGAATCAAGGAATCAATGTTTTCTACCGCTTCTGGCTTTTCTATTTTTGCAATTACCGGAACTCTGTATGCTGAATGTTGATCAATTAAATCGCGCAACATTCTTAAATCTTCTGGAGTTCTTACAAAAGACAACGCAATCCAATCTACATTTTGCTCGAGTGCAAATACAGCATCCTCCTTGTCTTTTTCCGTTAATGCGGGTAAAGAAATTGCAGTGTTTGGCAAGTTGACTCCTTTTTTAGATTTTAAAGGTCCTCCTACTATAACTTTTACGACAACTTCTGTTTCTTTATTGCTAGAAACTACTTCGAACATTAGTTTTCCATCATCAACTAAAATGCGCTCTCCAACTTTTACATCTTTTGGAAAACGTTGGTACGTCATAAAAGCCTTTTCCTTTGTTCCAATACATTTTTCTGTAGTAAACTTAAAAGTAGCACCATCTTCTAAAACAACGCCTTCTTCCATGACTCCTACACGTAATTTTGGGCCTTGTAAATCTCCCAAAATTGCTACATTGTAGTCGTTTTCTGCATTGATTTCTCGAATTAGCTTAATGCGTGTTTTTACATCTTCATAATCGGCATGTGAAAAATTAATTCTAAAAACATTTACTCCTTCTTTTGCTAATTGATACAGCACTTCTTTTGAACTTGTAGCAGGTCCTAAAGTTGCTATTATCTTTGTTTTTTTATTATTTGGCATTTTCTAAAATATTAAAATGTCTTTCGACTTTAATGTATTTGCATCTATTCTATACGCGGTAATAACCTGATTGATGTTCTTAATTTTATTAACTAATTTTTGGATTTCTTCCAAACGGATGTCCTCCACAATTTTTATAAAAAAATCAATCTTCTTTTTCTCTGGTATTAAGTAGTTTTTTATTTCTGTACTTAACAACAATCCTTCTTCTTGAACTTTGTTTTCTTTTTTTTCACTGTTTGCAATTAGATACCATTCTGAATCATGTGTTGAATTTTCATAGGTATATATTGAAAAAGAAGCATCCCTTTTTTCGTTTTCAAAATCTAAATTAAACCCTGCTCTGTTAAAACGAACTTTTAAATGGTGGTTTAATACATACGCTAATTTGTAGTCCTCTAAGGTTGTATGAATTCCTATTAAAGAATATTTTTCTTCATGGAAATCATTTAAATCTAGAGCGTGTACTTGCATCGTATTATTTCATATTTAAGCCCACAATTACTGGCTAAATTAAGGATTGTTTCGCAATCTGAGGATAAAATTAACGAAAACGATGTCGCTAAGTTTACGAATTTGTAATTTGATCCTGAAACGCAAAATAAGCTCTTTTGGCAGCTTGCTCTTCTGCCTTTTTCTTTGAAGTTGAGCGCCCTTTTGCAATTACCTCAGCATCAATACTGATTTTTACACTAAAGTGTTTGACAGGTTCATTGCCAGAATCTTCGTAAATATCAAAAGAATATCTTTTTTTCTGCTTCTGACACCATTCGATAATTAACCCTTTATAACTGGTAATTTTCCCTTCTAATTTTTGAATGTCGACATAGGGTGTTATGACGTTTTCATGGACAAACTTTTGACAAAAGTTATATCCTTTGTCTAAGTAGATCGCGCCTATTAAAGATTCAAAAATGTTTCCGTGAATATTATCGCCAACATTCGATTTATCGAAATTACTTTTCACAAATCGAAGTAAATTTAAATCTTTCCCCAATTCATTTAAATGCTTTCTACTTACAATTTTAGAGCGCATTTTTGTAAGATAGCCTTCAGAACCTTTTGGAACTTTTTTAAACAGGTAGGAGGAAATTACGGATCCTAAAATAGAATCTCCTAAAAACTCTAATCGTTCGTAATTTATCGGAATTCCTTTGCTGTCTAGTAACTGAACAGATCGATGTGTAAATGCTTTTCTGTAAATCTTAATGTCTCGTGGAGAAAAGTTAAGTAATTTTTTTAATTCGTTGTAAAGCTCAATTTCTTCTTCGGAATGTGAATGAACTATTTTACGAATAAAATTCATACAGTTATTCGTCTAGTTTTCTAAATGCTACACATGCGTTGTGACCTCCAAAACCAAAAGTATTACTCATTGCTACTTTAATCTCTCTTTTTTGAGGCTTGTTTAGCGTTAAGTTCAATGCTGGGTTGATGTTCTCATCAACTGTAGAATGATTTATTGTAGGGGGAACCATACCGTGTTTCATAGCTAATATAGTAGCAATAGACTCTATAGCCCCTGCAGCGCCCAATAAATGCCCTGTCATTGATTTGGTAGAGTTGATATTAATGTTTTTGGCATGCGCTCCAAAAACAGCTGAAATAGCTTTTAACTCGGCAACATCTCCAAGCGGCGTAGAAGTACCATGGGTATTGATATGGTCTACATCTTCAGGTTGAATGCCCGAATTCTCTAGGCAATTTTTCATTACTGCCATAACACCCACTCCTTCTGGGTGAGGTGCTGTAATGTGATACGCATCGGAGGACATGCCCCCTCCTATTACCTCTGCATAAATTTTTGCGCCTCTTGCTTTGGCGTATTCGTACTCTTCTAAAACAAGAGCTCCCGCTCCTTCTCCTAAAACAAAACCTTCTCTGGTAGCATCGAAGGGTCTTGAGGCAGATTCTGGACTGTCATTTCTGGTAGATAATGCTTGCATCGCGCTAAAGCCACCAACTCCTGCGATGGTAACTGCAGCCTCACTTCCCCCGGTAACAATCACGTCACAATACCCTAATCGAATATAGTTTAACGCATCTATCATTGCATTGGCAGAAGATGCACAAGCAGAAACAGTGGTGAAGTTTGGTCCCATAAAACCATTTTTTATGGAGATATTACCAGGTGCAATATCTGCAATCATTTTTGGGATAAAAAAAGGATTAAATCTTGGCGTTCCATCTCCAGCAGCATAGTTTAAAACTTCATTTTGAAGTGTTTCTAAGCCCCCAATTCCAGCTCCCCAAATAACCCCCACTCGTAATTTATCAATGGTTTCTAAATCTAAATTCGCATCTGCGATTGCTTCGTCAGAAGCCACCATGGCATATTGCGTAAACTTATCCATTTTACGAGCCTCCTTCCTGTTAATAAAATCAGTAGGATTAAAGTTTTTTACTTCACATGCAAAACGAGTTTTGGACTTGGAAGCGTCAAAATGCGAAATAGGGGCAGCTCCGCTAACTCCGTTTGCTAGAGCATTCCAATATTCTTCAATAGTATTCCCTATTGGTGTTAATGCTCCAAGTCCTGTTACAACTACTCGTTTTAATTGCATATTTAAATTACTTTTTTGCTGCTTCAATATAGCTTACTGCTTGTCCTACAGTCCCAATATTTTCTGCTTGATCGTCTGGAATTTGGATATCAAATTCTTTTTCGAACTCCATAATTAACTCAACAGTATCCAAAGAATCTGCTCCTAAATCATTTGTGAAGCTAGCTTCTGTTGTTACTTCATTATCGTCTACACCTAATTTGTCTACAATAATAGCTTTTACTCTTGATGAAATGTCTGACATAATTGTTTGTTTTTTAAATTAAAATCGGGGACAAAAATACAATTCTTATTAGTTTTATCTAATTTTTGTTAAAAAAAATCGCTTTTAAAAGTAATTAAAATTGTTTAATCTTACTAAAACAATCTTATTGTTAATATTTATTGCTTTTTTTGTAGTCTATAAATAGAGTTTATGAAGCGTCTTGTTATTTTTGCTTCTGGTTCGGGTTCGAATGCAGAAAATATTATACAATTTTTTAATCAGTCTAAAACGGCAAAAGTCACCCAAGTATTGTGCAACAACAAGCTTGCCAAGGTTTTTGATCGATGTGAACGACTAAACGTACCGGCTTCGTTGATCGATAAAGACGCTTTTTTTAAAGAGGATACGGTACTTCATTTTCTGCAACAAGAAGCAGACTTTATTATTTTAGCAGGGTTTCTATGGAAAATTCCTGAAAAAATAGTGGCTGCATTTCCAAATAAAATCATCAATATCCATCCTGCTTTGCTCCCAAAATACGGCGGCAAAGGAATGTATGGTATGCATATTCACAGGGCTGTAAAGCAACACAACGAAATAGAAACCGGAATTACAATTCATTATGTGAATAAAAATTATGACGAAGGAGCTGTTATTTTTCAAGAAAAAACAGCCCTTTCAAAAGAAGATTCTCCCGAAATAATTGCTGAAAAAATTCATGTGTTAGAGCAGCACTATTTCCCAAGAGTCATTGAAACTGTAATATTGGACGTAAATGAGTAAAAAAAAGTTTTATGTCGTTTGGAATGGGCGAAAAAAAGGAATTTATACTTCCTGGAATGTCTGCAAGCAACAAGTTGACAGTTTTGAAGCCGCACAATACAAATCTTTTGCAAGCTTAGACGAAGCCGAGATCGCTTTTTCTAAAAAATATGAGGACTACAAAGGAAAAAATACTACAAAATCAACCTTAAGCGCTTCCAAAAAAGCAGCAATTGGATCGCCAATCTTAGAAAGTATTTCGGTAGATGCCGCTTGTGCCGGAAATCCCGGAAAAATGGAATACAGAGGCGTACTTACACACAACAAAAAACAACTTTTCTTAAAAGGGCCCTACCCTAATGGAACTAATAATATTGGTGAGTTTTTAGCATTGGTTCACGGAATCGCTTTGTTGAAACGTAAAAACAAAGAAACTGTTCCTATTTATTCCGATTCTCGAACTGCAATGAGTTGGGTCAAACAAAAAAAGTGTAAAACAAACCTTCATTTTGATGCTTCCAACAAAGACTTGTTGGCCCTTATTAAAAGAGCAGAAAACTGGTTGAAAGAAAATACTTTTAAAAACCCTATTCTTAAATGGGAAACCAAAGTATGGGGAGAAATTCCAGCAGATTTTGGTAGAAAGTAAACGTTAATTTTTTCTTACCTTTGGGTTCATCAATTATGCTACAGATACATGTCCAGCGCTAGACACTTCATCCATTCATTTTTTTTTATTTTGCTCTGCATGGGTTGTGGTCAAGCAACAAAAACATCAAAGCAAGACTATCTTCTGAAAAAGCGTTCTGAGAAAGCAACAGGTATTGACTTTAAAAACACACTTACAGAAGATGCAGCGCACAGCATTATTAATTACATCTACTTTTATAACGGAGGTGGGGTAAGTGCTGGTGACATTAATAATGACGGTCTGGTTGATCTTTATTTTGTGTCAAATCAAGGCGAAAACAAGCTTTACCTCAACAAAGGGAACTTACAATTTGAAGACATTTCACAAAAGGCAAATATCGACAGCGCTTCCGACTGGAATACTGGAGTGACTATGGTAGACATTAATAACGATGGTTTGTTAGATATTTATGTATGTGCAGTTTCTGGGCTCCTAGATTTTAAAGGTAAAAACGAACTTTTTATCAATAATGGTGATGCTACGTTTACCGAAAGTGCTCGCGAATATGGCCTCGATTTTTCTGGATATGCAACCCAGGCATACTTTTTTGATTTTGACAAAGACAACGACTTGGATGTCTACATTGTTAACCATGCAACACACACTGTTACTTCACACGGAAACGCAGCCTTAAGAAATAATCGAGTCCCATTGGTTGGCGATGTTTTGCTAGAGAACAACAACGGAAAGTTTACCGATATTAGTGAAAAAGCACAAATTTATGGTGGCGTAAACGGATATGGACTAAGCGCTTCTATTGCAGATTTTAACAACGATGGATGGGACGATATTTATGTTTGTAATGACTTTCATGAAGATGATTATTATTACATCAACAATCAAGACGGAACTTTTAGAGAAGCACTAAAAGCGTCTTTTTCTACACTATCCAGATTCTCAATGGGGAGTGATGTCGCCGATATTAATGGGGACGGCTTCCAAGATTTGATTACTTTAGACATGCTGCCCAATGACGAGCGTGTACTAAAGGAAACAGAAGGGGATGATGCCATGTACAATATGCAAGAAAAGCTAAGAAAGCAAGGGTACAAAGATCAATACTCCAGAAACATGCTTCAAATAAACGAAAAAGGGGGCTATTTTTATGAAACAGCTTTGTTGAATAATGTGGCTGATACAGATTGGAGTTGGGCGCCACTATTTGCTGATTTCGACAATGATGGGCATCAAGATTTGTTTATTAGCAATGGTATTTATAGAAGACCAAATGGCTTAGATTTTAAGAACTATATTTCAAATACCTTCAAGCAAAAAAATGAAGCGGAGAGTTTGAAATGGCTTTATGAGTCTATTAATGAAATGCCTTCTGGAAGAGTTTCGAATGAAATTTATCGCGGAAATTCAAGCCAATTTATAAAGAAAACCGGAGAGTGGATAGAAGAAAAGCCCTCACTTTCTAACGGAACTATTTATGTAGATTTAGATTTGGATGGCGATTTGGATATTGTAACCAATAACTTAAATGACTTTGCCGGAGTTTATGAAAACACAACCAATGGCAAAAAGAATGCTATTAGTTTGCGTTTTAGCTACAAAGAAGGGAACAAAAACGGAATTGGGACAAAGGCTATTTTGTACAACAAAGGGAAAAGTCAATTCAAACAATTATTTTCTTCAAGAGGATTTATTTCAGCTGTAGCGCCACAAATTCATTTTGGACTGGATACGGTTTCAAAAGTAGATTCAATTGCAATTATTTGGCCAGACAATACCGTTCAGAAAGTCCGCAAACTTCCCCTAAACAAAACCGTATTGGTGCGCTATGAGTCCAACAACCCATCTTATATTTATTCAAAAAATAAAAACCCTGTTTTTAAAGCCTCTAAAAACATCTCTTTTAAACACAAAGAAGATGGTTATTACGATTTTAACAACGAAAAACTCATTCCGTATCAAGTTTCAAAACTAGGTCCTGCAGTTGCTGTAGGCGATGTGGATGGAAATGGTTTTGAAGATGTGTATGTAGGAAATGGATCTGGAAATGCGGCCGAATTATACCTAAACAACGGAACTTCCTTTCAGAAAAGTTTGCAAAGACAATTTGAAAAAGATGCCGACTATGAAGACAATGATGCTGTATTTTTTGATGCTGATAATGATGGTGATCTTGACTTATATGTTGCAACAGGAATTCATAAAACAAGAAATAGGAGACTGGAAGTAGACCGTTTGTACCTCAACCAAAAAGGAAGCTTTATTAAATCTAGCAATCAAACTTTATTAAATCCTTTGAATACTTCCTGTGTGGCTGCTTATGATTATGACAGTGATGGAGATGTAGATTTATTTATTGGTAATCTTTCAAATCCCAAAAGTTTTGGTGCCAATGTAAATGCGGCCATATTGGTCAATGATGGTACAGGAAACTTTACTGCAGATTATGATTTTCGATTGAATGCGAAGGTTACCGATGCAAGTTGGATAGATATTAATGGTGACAATCAAAAAGATTTGTTAGTGGCAACAGAATGGGGGACTCCCCAGGTTTTTATCAATAAAAAGGGAAAATTATCCTTGTTAGAAATTCCTAAAAATTTAGAAGGTTTGTGGCAATCAATCACTGCTTTTGATATTGATAAGGATGGGGATAAAGATATTTTGTTAGGAAACTGGGGATTGAACACTAAGTTTAAAGCCTCCCCAGAAAATCCACTCCGATTGTATTATGGTGATTTTGATGCCAATAATAAAAAAGAAACCGTACTCACCTATTCTAAAAAAGGAAAAGAATATCCTGTAAATTCAAAAAATGAATTGGCGGCACAAATGAATCGTATTAGCACCCAATTTGTAACCCACAAAAACTATGCATTAAAAACAGTTGAGGAAGTACTAACGCAAGATGCTGTAAACAAAGCCACAAAATTTACCGTAAATACCCTCGCATCCGGCTATCTCGAAAATAACAAGGGTACTTTTACCCTCTTTAAACAGTTTCCTAAAGAACTGCAAGTAGCGCCAATTACAAACTTCAATGAGCTGCAATTTAAAGGTAAAGATGCGCTTATTATTTCTGGAAATTCACTCCGCGTAAACACCTATCACGGAGGGTACACTTCCTTAAAAGGAATTCTATTAAACTCCATTTCAGAATATCAATTTATATCCGATCTCGGAATGACGCCTTTTAGCAAACAAATAAAATCGGTAAAAGTAGTCGAAATGAAAAATGAAAAAAGACTGTTGGTGGTTTCAAATAATGATTCTTTACAATCCTACTCTTTTAAAAAGTAAAGGAATTGCATCGCTGTTTTAAATCAATATTTTTTTTCCTTTACTAAAGACTCCATTACTGTAGAAATATTCAAAAACAGTTCGTCTAACTTCAACGTCCTTAATAGTGAGTACTTGAAGACAGGATTCACTTATTTCGTTGAAGTAAATACTATATTCTGAAGGGAGCGTCCGAATAAAAATCTTATGGTCCGCGTCTATCACTAGTTTCTTTTTAGATCTTTTTTTACCCGTATCTTTCCAAGTGAAAAGTCCTAAATTCATAATTTCATCGACAGTGTCTCGCTCAAAAGAATCAAGCCATTTTACCATTAAATCGGTGAGAAATACAGGAAAATTTTTAGCAGCTACCATACCTTCTTTTTTATTAGAAACCACTCAATATGCTTTGTTTATCAAATGGGTTTTTAATTAGAATGTAAATCTAACTTTTTTTTAATGCAACTAGCCCATTTTTAGCCTTTTTCGAGGGTTGTATAGAAATTCAACATCGTGATTTTCAGTATTTAAAATTATAAAAAACAAAACCCCCGAAAAATGAATATCATTTTTCAGGGGTGTAAGATTATAAGAAAGGGGAAGAGATTAAACTCTAAATAGAAGCTTTCATCAACTCTCTGTTCATTCTTGCGATGTTGTCTAAAGAAATTCCTTTTGGACACTCTACCTCGCAGGCACCGGTATTGGTACAGTTTCCAAAACCTTCTAAATCCATTTGAGCCACCATGTTTTTCACACGATCTGCCGCTTCTACTTGTCCTTGTGGTAACAATGCGTATTGGGATACTTTGGCCCCAACAAATAACATTGCAGAGGAGTTTTTACAGGTGGCTACACAAGCACCACAACCAATACAAGTTGCTGCATCCATCGCTTGATCTGCCGCTTGTTTCGCAATTGGAATTGCATTGGCATCTTGAGTATTTCCTGAAGTATTTACAGAAATATATCCTCCTGAATGTTGAATTCTATCAAATGCCGAACGGTCTACTACTAAATCTTTAATCACAGGAAAAGCAGCTGCTCTAAAAGGCTCTATGGTAATGGTATCTCCATCTTTAAACATACGCATATGCAACTGACAGGTTGTTACACCTCTGTCTGGACCATGTGCCTCTCCGTTTATATACATAGAACACATTCCACAAATTCCTTCTCTACAATCGTGGTCAAAAGCAACAGGCTCTTCCCCTGCATTTACCAACTGTTCGTTCAACACATCCATCATTTCTAAAAAAGACATGTGCTCTGAAATTTCAGTCACTTTATAATCCACCATTTGACCCTTTGCGTTTGAGTCTTTTTGTCTCCAAATTTTAAGTGTTAAATTCATTCTATCTTTTTTATTTATAACTTCTTTCTTTAACTTCTATATTCTCGTACACCAGTGCTTCTTTATGTAAAACAGCCTCTTTTGGTTCTCCTTTATATTCCCAAGCAGAAACAAATTGAAACTCTTTCATTCGCTTGGCTTCTCCGTCTTCAGTTTGGTGCTCTTCTCTAAAGTGTCCTCCAGCAGATTCTTCTCTCACCACAGCATCCTTAGCAAACAATTCTCCCAATTCTAAGAAATCTGCTACTCTTCCCGCCTTGGCTAATTGTTCATTGTATTCTGTGGCCGTACCTGGAACAATCACATTTTCCCAGAAGTCTTTTCTTAAAGCAGATATTTCTTCAATCGCTTCTTCTAAACCTTCTTTGTTTCTGGACATTCCACATTTATCCCACATAATTTTTCCTAATTTCTTGTGGTAATAATCTACAGAATGTGTTCCTTTATTATTCACAAAAAACGCAATTCTTTCAGAAACTTCTTTTTCTGCTGCATCAAACTCTGGAGTATCTGTTGAAATTTTACCAGTACGTATATCATTTGACAAATAATCTCCAATCGTATATGGCAATACAAAATAACCATCTGCCAACCCTTGCATTAATGCAGAAGCTCCCAATCTGTTTGCTCCGTGATCAGAAAAATTTGCTTCTCCAATTGCATAACAGCCCGGTATGGTCGTCATCAAATTATAATCTACCCAGACACCACCCATCGTATAGTGAACTGCTGGATAAATCATCATTGGTGTTTCGTATGGATTCTCATCGACAATTTTCTCATACATCTGAAATAGGTTTCCATATTTCGCACGTACAATTTCCTGTCCTAATTCTTTAATTTTTGCCGCCGATGGGTTTGTGATCCCTTGAATCTTCGCTTGTTCTGAACCATAACGTTCAAAAGAAGCAGCAAAATCTAAATATACAGCTTCTCCAGTTGCGTTTACACCAAATCCTGCGTCACAACGTTCTTTTGCGGCTCTAGAAGCTACATCGCGCGGTACCAAATTTCCAAAAGCAGGATATCTTCTTTCAAGATAGTAATCTCTTTGATCCTCTGTTAACTGAGTAGGTTTTAATTTTCCTTCACGAATGGCTTTCACATCTTCTAAGTTCTTAGGAACCCAAATACGCCCATCATTTCGTAAAGACTCAGACATCAAGGTTAATTTTGATTGATAATCTCCTGAGCGCGGAATACAGGTTGGGTGAATTTGCGTATAACAAGGATTTGCGAAGTACGCTCCTTTTTTATGCACTTTCCATCCTGCAGTCACATTCGATCCCATGGCATTGGTAGACAAGAAATAAACATTTCCATAACCTCCGGAAGCAATCACTACTGCATGTGCAGCATGACGTTCAATTTCTCCAGTGACTAAGTTTCGTGCAATGATTCCTCTTGCTTTTCCATCAACAAGCACTACGTCTAGCATTTCATGACGATTGAACATTTCAATCTTACCACGGGCAATTTGACGGTTCATTGCAGAATAAGCACCTAATAATAATTGTTGTCCTGTTTGTCCTTTTGCATAAAAAGTTCTAGAAACTAAAACTCCTCCAAAAGATCGGTTGTCCAAAAGACCTCCATAATCACGTGCGAAAGGAACCCCTTGTGCCACACATTGATCGATAATGTTTGCAGAAACTTCTGCCAATCTATAAACGTTTGCTTCACGAGAACGGTAATCTCCTCCTTTTACAGTATCGTAAAATAATCTGTACGTAGAATCTCCATCTCCTTGGTAATTTTTTGCTGCATTAATTCCTCCCTGTGCTGCAATAGAATGCGCTCTACGTGGAGAATCTTGGTAAGCAAATGATTTTACATTGTAGCCTAATTCTGCTAAGGTTGCAGAAGCAGACCCTCCTGCCAATCCTGTACCCACAACAATAACATCAATATGACGCTTGTTGGCAGGGTTTACTAGGTTGATATGATTTTTATAATCTGTCCATTTATCTTTCAATGGACCTTGTGGTACTTTTGAATCTAAAGCCATACTATTTTGCGATTAATGGTTGAAGTGATGATAAAGGGCAATAAAAATAAATCCTGCTGGAATTATAATTGAATACGCCTTTCCTATATTTTGTGCTGCCTTCTTTCTTCCTACAGTCCCTCCCATCGATTGAAAAGCAGAAGTGAAACCGTGCGCTAAGTGCAATCCTAAAAAAACAAAAGCCAACACATAAGCGCCTACTCTAATTGGGCTCACAAATTTGTGCTTCAATTCTTCATGATAACGAAACCCATCAAAACCGTCTAGCATTCCAGACCAATCGCCTTGAATAAATTTTGTGTTGATTTCTGGAAACCAAAAATCAATAAAGTGCAAAACGATAAAGGCCAAAATTGTAATTCCGCTGTAAATCATATTTCTACTGAACCACGTTGAATTTGCTGCACCATTGTTCTTGGCATACGATACGCCATTTGCTTTGCTGTTTTTTAGCTCTAAAATAAAACCCATAACAAAATGAAAAACAACCGCAAAAATTAAAACCGGCTGTAACGCAAATTGAACAACTGGATTTGTTCCCATAAAATGAGAAACTTCATTAAAAGTTTCTGGGCTAAAAACCGATAAAATATTAATCGCTAAATGCTGCAGTAAAAAGAACATTAAAAAAAAGGCCGAAAGCGCCATTGCTACTTTTCTTCCAATTGAAGATTTAAAAAATCCAGGCATTGTATAATTTATTAAAATTTCAGGCAAAAATACACCGAAACAAGTCGTAAAACAAAGAATTTACATCGTTTTCGAAACTATTTAGAATTGTTTTAAATAACTCTTATAACCTTCCCTTAAAAGCCAAGTAGCTCCCTTAAATTATTTTACCTCAAACGCACTCTCTGCGCCCTCGATTTTTACAACATATTTTCCTTTTGGAAGGTAGAAAACACCATTTTTAGCCGCCTGTAAAGTATTGGTTTTAGGATTTTTCTTCTCATAGGCTCTTTTTCCTTTTTTAGAGAAAGACACATCAAAGATCACTTCGTTGTACCCTTTGTCTGCCAAAACATGTATCGTATTTACTTGGACGGTATCTTTAAAAATTGCGAGCGTTATCTTTTGAGAGGAATTTGAATAAAATGGAATTTTCAATGCTGGAGTATTCGCCTTTCTCCACGGACTCCAAGAACGTCCCCAAGAATTATTTTTTCGAATGTTTTTTATCGCAAAAACATGCGTTTTCTTTGCCAAAATCTTCGCCGACATTTTTTGTAAAGGAGCTATGTCTGCTTTGTACAAACTTCGCCCATGCGTTCCTACTATCAAATGTTTTGCTGTGGGTTGAATCACCAAATCGTGCACGGCAACATTGGGTATATTTTTACGGAACACTTCCCAAGATACCCCTGAGTTCAAGGAAACATACACTCCGTTATCCGTTCCGACATACAAAAGTTTTTCGTTTTCCGGATCTTCCTTTACCACATTTACCGGTGACATGGGAAGGTTTGCCGAAATGCTTTTCCAGGTTTGCCCATAATCGTCAGAAACATACACATAAGAAGTAAAGTCATCAAAACGATATCCGTTTAAAGTAACATACACGCGTTCTTTTTTGTGTTTTGAAGCGATGACTCTAGAGACCCATAAGTTTTGAGGAAAATCATTTGAAATTCGTGTCCAACTTCCACCACCATTTTTTGTAACATGCAGGTACCCATCATCGGAACCTACATAAATCAATCCAAATTGAAAGGGACTTTCAGAAATTGACGTTAGCGTTCCATAGGCTACGTTTCCTTTCTTTCCGCCAGTGGTTAAATCGCCAGATATGGTTTCCCAAAGAGCTCCTTTGTTAAGAGAACGGTGCAATTTATTGCCCCCCAGATATAAAATATCTTGGTTGTGTTTTGATAAATGAATTGGGGTTTGCCAATTAAATCGGTAAGGAGTTTCTCCTAAGGTGTGTTTTGGCTGAATGTAAGTTCTCTTTCCCGAACCTCTATTAATTCGATAATAATTTCCAAATTGATATCCTGTATATACAATGTCTGGATTTCGATCGTCTACTTGCACTTGCATTCCATCTCCCCCCATAATAGACTCATAGGGATTCTTACCCGTTTGTTTCCACCCTTTATTCATTTTTGCATTATTTGGAGCTACCCAAACACCGTTGTCTTGCAGGCCTCCATAAACATTGTAGTTTTTCTGATTGTCTGCGTATACCGAATAAAATTGCCCCACAGCAGGATCGTTTAACTTTGTCCAATTTTTACCATCATCATAAGAAAGATTCAATCCACCATCATTTCCATTTAAAAGATGCCCAGGTTTGTTTGGATTTACCCAAAGCGCTTGATGATCTGAATGCACATTTTCTTTGCTAATCGATGTAAATGTTTTTCCGCCATCTTTCGATTTTATAATGGGAACACCCATCACATAAATCCCGTTTTCATCTTGAAGATCTACACGTATCTCACCAAAATAATAGCCGTAAGAACTATACACCCCATCCAAGAAGTTTTTATGTGTTTTCTTCCAAGATTTTCCACCATTGGTTGTTTTAAAAACCTCTGCACCAATTACCTGTGTGTCAAAGAGCATCGAATTGGCATCTTCTAAGTAACTTGCCAAATCTATAGGTTTTACAGTACCAACACGCAGCATTTGTTTTACGTTTTCGGCGCGGTATTTCTCTTGAAAGCCGTTGTTTTTTAGATAGGCATTCAGTTTTTTATCGGTTAATTGTAAGAAATCACTTGAAGACATGGTTTTAAAATCTTCTTTAGTAAGATCCTCTGAGGGTTTTTTGGCGGTCTCTTTTGGCCTCCTAAATTGACTGTCATGTAGGGCATAGACCGTATTTTCATTAAAAACAGCCAAGCCAATTCTACCCACGCCGTGCCCCGTTGGGAAACCGCTGTTGTCTGCAATCTTTGTCCATGAGCTACCCGCATCCGTACTTTTATAAATGGCAGAGCCACTGCCGTCGCCATCAAAGTTCCACGCTTGACGAACTCGTTCCCAAGAAGCAGCATACATCACATTAAAATTTCCAGGCGCTGCCGCAACATCTATAATCCCCGTTGCATTATTAATAAACAATGATTTTGTCCATGTTTTCCCCCCGTCGGTAGTTTTAAAAACCCCTCTTTCATCATTGGAAGAATACAAATGACCAATAACACCTACCACCACCTCATCGGCATTCTTTGGATTGATTAAAATCCTACTAATATGATGTGTATCTGGCAAACCAATATTGATCCATGTTTTCCCTTGGTCAGTAGATTTTAAAATTCCAATTCCAGCATAACTAGAACGGGAAGAATTTTTCTCACCAGTACCTACCCATAAAGTTCCAGAACTCCAGTCAACTGCAATATCTCCTACATTTTGCGTGGGAGCATTATCAAGCACTGGCGTAAAAGTTGTTCCATTATTATTGGTATACCACAACCCTCCTGAAGCATACCCAACATAAAACTCTGTGGTGTTCTCTGGATTTACTGCAACATCCGCTACACGTCCACTCATTATTGTTGGACCAATATTGGTGAAATTTATATTTTTAACCAACGAATTGTTTGCCAGTGTTGTTTTTTGAAGCAATGCTTCTTGAATAAGCGCAGCATCTGTAGGTTGTTGTGCAAAAAAACTTACTGAAAAAAGAATAAGAATAAGATGTAAAACAGCTTTCATAAAGGGCATAATTTGAATTGAAAAGATGAAAATACTACATGTAAATTCAACCACAAAAGAATTCCACAAAAAAGCCATCAAAAACTTTACAAACCCTCAACTTAAAAGAGTGTATCTTTGCCCTCAGAAACCGCTACATAAAGTGGTTTTCTTAAATAATTTCTATGACATTTTCAGATTTAGGTTTGTCTTCAGCATTGGTTAAAGCCGTTGAAGAGAAAGGATACACCAAACCGTCTCCCATACAAGAAAAAGCAATCCCACATATTTTACAAGGAAAAGATATTTTAGCTTCTGCGCAAACAGGAACTGGAAAAACAGCAGGATTTACGCTGCCTGTTTTACAGTATTTATCAGAAACAAAACACCCAAAATACAGGCCTTTGCGCGCGTTGGTTTTAACCCCAACAAGAGAACTCGCAGCACAAGTACATGACAATGTTCGAGAATACAGTAAGTATGTAAACATAAAATCGACGGTTATTTTTGGTGGCGTAAATGCAAATCCACAAATAGCAACTTTGAAAAATGGTGTTGATATTTTAGTGGCAACTCCCGGAAGATTGTTGGATTTACATGACCGAAAAGCGCTCTCTTTTAAACGTGTAGATGTTTTAATTTTAGACGAAGCAGATAGAATGTTGGATATGGGTTTTGTACGAGATATCAACAAAATCATTCGTTTTATGCCAGAAAAACGTCAAAACTTGATGTTTTCTGCTACTTTTTCAAACGATATTAAAAAGCTCGCTGCTGGAATTTTAAGAAATCCTGTTTCTGTAGAAACGGCGCCCCAAAATTCAACAGCAAAAAAAGTAACACACAAGGTTTATAAAGTGGATAAAAAAAGGAAAACCGAGTTTACCATTAAATTAATTAAAGACAACAACTGGACGCAGGTGTTGGTTTTTACAAGAACCAAACATGGGGCAAACAAATTGACTGAAAAACTAATAAAAGCGGGGATTTCTGCCGCTGCAATTCACGGAAATAAAAGTCAAGGAGCTAGAACAAAAGCCCTTCGGAATTTTAAAGACAATACCATTAAGATTTTAGTAGCTACCGATATTGCTGCACGGGGTTTAGACATTCCGTTATTGCCTCATGTCATTAATTTTGAATTGCCAAATGTGCCTGAGGATTATGTACATCGAATTGGAAGAACAGGAAGAGCCGGTGCTGCTGGAGAGGCAATCTCTTTGGTTTGTAGTGAAGAAGTCGAATATCAAAGTGAGATAGAGAAGCTTTTGAAAGAAAAATTAAACTCACATATCGTAGCAGGTTTCGAACCAACAGATACAGCGCCTCCAAAAAGAGCAGCTTCGCAAAGTAAAGGTTCTTTTGGAAAGAAGACTTCAAATGCCTCAAACCAAAAGAAAAAACCATCTAAAAACAGGCCTTCAAGAAAAAAGTATTCTAAAAGATAACAAAGACATGGGTTTTATCCATACTGCTGTTATTAATTTTCTCTATTTTTTAGAGAAAAATCGACTACAAGAGAAAATACAACATCTTGAAAACTAAGCTCCTCGGGGGCAGAGCCTCGGGGAATTCTATCGATTAAAAACTTAAAGTATAGACATAATAAAAGCATTTGCATCCTCTTAGTATTTCTCCCTACGTTCGAAATGATTGTAACGATTCAAATGATAAAAGAATTGTATTTTTGTTTATGAACACAATTACACGAAATTTCCATAACAAGCAGTTCATCCCCAAAAGAGAGACTATGTGGACGCTAAACAATCTGTACTAAACATACTAAAGCACAACCCATACATAAAAAATAAAGATTGGAAAAATTAAAAAAATTCTTTTCAATTCCTTAATTTTCAATATTTTTAATACATACACATGAAATACCAGAAAATAGACACACAACTTTTTGTTAAAAATCGTAAAAACTTTGCTTCCTTAATGCAAAAAAATAGCATGGCTATATTTAATTCGAATGATATCTATCCGATTAGCGCAGACAGTACCATGCCCTTTGAGCAGCATCGAGATCTCTTTTATTTGAGTGGCGTAGACCAAGAAGAAAGTGTCTTAATGCTATTTCCAGATTGTCCCAATGAAAACTTACGAGAGGTGCTTTTTCTAAAAGAAACCAACGAACACATTGCTGTTTGGGAAGGTGAAAAATTAACCAAAGAAGCAGCCTTTAATACCTCGGGGGTTCAAACGGTATTTTGGCTTCAAGACCTAGAAAAAGTATTGTTTGAAATGACAACTTACTGTGATACTTTTTACATCAATACCAATGAACATTACAGAGCCAATGTAGCAACTGAAACGCGTGAAGATCGTTTTACAAAATGGTTGTTGGCAAAGTATCCGGCACATAGAGTTGCCAAAAGCAATCCTATTTTACAAAGCTTGCGTGCTGTTAAAGATCCGATAGAATTAGAGCTAATGCAACAAGCTTGTAATATCACAGAAAAGGGGATTCGACGCGTTTTAAACTTTCTACAACCCGGTGTTTGG
>Ga0213861_10000039_pt1 | contig 81340 bp, 87 predicted proteins | sample PICome_4_FD_160110 | JGI IMG/M metagenome (GOLD analysis project Ga0213861, IMG submission 160110) | Coastal seawater microbial communities near Pivers Island, North Carolina, United States - PICO131 | ecosystem: Environmental > Aquatic > Marine > Coastal | place: USA: North Carolina... | reverse complement strand
TAAAGGAAACTATAGATAATTGTGTACTGAACTGTGGTGGTATAGATAAGTGGGACGGAACATATATAGAAGAAATGTCTTATGAAATAACAAACTACTTTAGTAACAGTAGTGCTCCAGAGGGAAACAGAAAGCATTATAAAACAGGGCCGTTCGGACTATGGTTTCGGTCAATACAATATCCGTTTGAGAAAAATCTAAAGAGACATCAAGAGGGTCACAAGTTTAGAAGCCCTGTTCCTATAGAGGAGTTATGATCGGTACTTCTTTACCTTCTTCTTAATTTTATCTGGTTGAGCAACGAATTGCTTTCCCTTTTTATTACCCTCTGCTTTCGCTTTATTGGTTGCGGCTTTCTCTGCTGGTGACAACGCCTTCCATGCAGCGTCTGGTAGATAGCGCTTCTTCCCTTCCGACTTACTTCCGTCAGAGGTTCTCCACTTTTGCTTTGTCCATTTCTTTAAGGACTCTTGTGATTTCTTAAGCGCCATTAGTTTTTGTATCCACCTCCTGCTGCCTTGTATGCTTTGGCTAACATTTGTGCTTTACGTGCAGACCACTGCCCTGCATTACCTCCTTTGGTTCCTGCTTTTATCCTATTGAATATACGCTTACGCATAGAAGGCTTAGTGTAATTACCCGCCTCGTTTACTTTGGACTTGCCTCCTTTTCTATACTTCTTTACCATCACCACTTTACTTTATTAGCCCAGTAAGCGGCAGACATCTTTCCTTTCTTAATGTTCTTAGCATGACGCGCTTTAAATGATGCACGTTTCTTCTTCATTCTGTCAGACTCACCAGACTTTGGCTTGCCCGCTGTTGATGCCCCTTGCTCTCCGAAGCGTATAAGTTTAACCTTATCTCCTTCTTTGGCCGCAACAACATGAGATTTCTTAGAGTGATCTGGTGTGCGCTTAGGCTTGTTAAATCCTTTTAAACCGTGACGCTTTAGAAAATTTGCATACTTACTTTTTGCCATAGAGCAAATATAAGCATTATCGTTTGACCCCAGGTACAGCGAGGTGGGTCTCGAGTTTCTTTACTATCTCCATAACCTTTTCGCTTTCCATGTGGTGCGATGGTATTAGTATATAAAGCAACCTTAATTGCTCTGTCGTTAGGTCTATAAAGTGTCTCATACTATGGTCTTTTACAGAACGATACTTGCACATATCGCTCTCCCTTAACCACAGGTCTTGCTCCATGAAGGTGTGTGACTTGAGATGGGTGAATCGCTATGTGTCCAACCTTCCCTTTATGCAGGGCACTCTGTCTACTAAAATAAGTTCCTCCTCCTTCATACCCGTCGTTAAGAGCAAGCACACAAGATATGTCTGCAGCATCGTGATGCAGGTCAAGATGTCCTTGTACAGACTCTTCGTATTTTATAATAAAGGTTTCAGTATTCATTACATTCCATCCCTTACCACTTAGTTGCCATAAATGTATTGCTGCCGGGTACACATATTCTTTTAGTATTCTTTCATAGTACCAGTGCAAGCCTAGTTCACTAATCAGCATATCTGTAGCGGGATAATATTCGTGTCTGTCCTTCGTCCACTTTCCAGAAGCATTTGCCTCTTTGATTACTAAGTCACAAAACTCCTCTGTGAATAACGGAAACGTAAAGACGTCCGGTATAGGCTCATCTACTATCAAGTCAAACTTCTTCAACTTTGCGCTGTATGTCAAGAACTTTTCCACGAACTCATCGTAAGGTATGTTTCTCAAAAAACTCTTCGTATAATCAAATACATTGTGTCCCATAGATTCCTGGTCTTTTTGTTTAAACATGTGCTTGTTTTTTGCTAATGCAATAGCGCGTGTATCTCTAGTGATGTATCCCAGATCACCTCTAGGATGTTCTGTAAATGTTGCACTAACAAACTCGTCAATAGGAAATATGTAATGATTAAAGTTTTGCTCTAGCAACAAGCGTATTCCCTCACGGGTAAGTATATAAGAGTGAGTACAGTAAGTTAGTTTTGGCTTTACATGATTCTCAGAAAGAACCTCTGGCTTCTCAACAAAATTACAAGACAGGTAGAACAGAGTCCAATCATAGTCTGTCTCCAATTCCTCTTTGTTAAACTTCCTTGTTACCTCAAAGTCATCTTCTAAGATTAGTATCTTCTCATAACCCTTTTCATAAGCATCCTTCCATAATCTCCAATGAGAAAGAGATGTGCCTGCTTCTCCCGGCAAAACATTTCTGTCCCACCATTTATTTTTATGACCATCTATTTTCCAATGATTACAAACCTCGTAGTCAGTAGGCATGTTCTCCCCGGTATGCCCATTGGTTCCATGGAATATCGTTACAGGACTCATCATTCCAAACTCCATAAATCGATTACGTAGTTCTTGCTCCTTCTCGGGATGGAGGGTAATGATGTACGTCATGTCTACAAAAGGAAGGGGAGGTGTGTTCTCTAGATTAGAGTAATCAATAGAGTCCTTTGCAGTAAGTGAAGGTATGTTTTCTATAAGGCCATACCATTCCTCTTTTACCTTACCCCAGTCTTTGGTCTGTATATACTTCTCTACCGCTGTCCAGTCTTGTATCTCTTTGTTAAATCCATTGAGCGTTTCCTCTAGTCCAGCGATTGGGTTTGCAACCGGAAGAACCTTGTGTGCTAACATCTCTAACGCAGTAATACAAAATGTTTCATTGTATTCTGTTGGGTAATACCAGGTTTCCATTTGCGACAATAGTGCGTACAGTTTTGTTACAGAAAGGTTACCGTGATAGATTACGTTTTGCATTTGCTCTACACGCTCTGCGAAATGCTTTTCATAATACTTCAATCCATAAGAAGGTGTAGATATGTGAAGTTTATTTGAGCCTGTTGAATACTTAAGTTCCCAGTCATCTAGAACTCTGTCTAACCCTCTTTCTGGATGCGAGGTGTATACATAAGATCCTGGCTCTTTCTTAGAAACTGGCGCGACATTGCTTACACTTATACCATTGCCTATAACCTTGATTTTATCTGGGTGTATCACAGCCTTCTCTTGAATAGAGAAAACTTCTTTATGCCAGTTCGTTACACAGACAATCACCTCTGTTTCATTGTAAGCCCGCTGTATGTCGTTATCCGTCATGCGCTCACCTTGATACCAGTAGTAAGGGAGTTCGTTGTGTAGCCAAAATATCTTTTTAGTTTCTGGGCCTACGTCATAATATTTTAAGTAATGTAGATAAGCCACACCTATTAAAACATCTGGAGTTCCAACATCGCTTACATTCTCTAGAGGTGTATAGTATACATCTCCACCACCAAGGTATTTGTCGTGTCGTTCTTTTACCATACCTACAACGTATACCGAGTTATTCGCAACAGCGGCAAACTGCTTGGCTAGATTCGCTATACATTGTTCTGTGCCTCCCAATCCCTCTGTGTTTGAGTCCCATGGTTCAGCGTAGTATCCTGCGTGTATTACTATTTTCATCGTTGTGTATTAAAAAAGAATGTTTGAAACAACCTACCCGTATAAAGGTCATTACCAAAGTAATCCATGGAGGTATGAAACAAACTACCCTTGTAGAGTATTAATCTGTTGTATACGTTACCAATGCTACTTGCTAATTCCCATTTAGTCACATCCTGCGCCTGGTTATCCCACGCTGCATCTTCACCAGGCGTAGCCGGCTCTAGAAGCCCTGTTGCTTTATGTTTATAGAATCCAGTGCCTCCAGACAATGGTGCATCTGGTGTTAGATACAACACGCCAGCCCATTGGGTTCCACCATCATAGTGAATCCAAGACCTGTCTTTCGCTGTTGTTATTTGGAATGCTGCATTGTAACCCTGATCTGACCAATAGGTTATAGGGCCGTGCAGAGGGCTGACTATACATTCGATTGTAGCCTTTGTGCTATCTGTAGAGAACGACTTTGTTCTGGCACCAGGGTAGTTTCCCTTTTGGTCAAACGATTGTTCAAGCGCAAAGTTCCGAACGTCATCCACATTATCATAGAAGTCATCTACGACATAAGTTTTAATGTCCATTGAATTAAATTTGTATCACTCAAGATACAACATCTAACCCACCTTGTCTAATGTAGAGTATAAAATGTTTTGTTCCTCTTCCTTTATTTGAATGGTAATCGCCTCATCTCCAGTTGAAACCAATACATAAGGAACATCGCCCACGAGCCCATGACCGTCGTAGTGATAGGAATCGGTATCGCCCTCTTCGAACTTGAATACTGTACCAGAAATAAACTCGTCTCGTGTCATTAGTAATATGATAAAGTGGATTCATTAAGAGTGGTAATGTCTTCCTCAGATAGGGCTTCATCAAAAACCCACATGTGACCAATCTGTCCATTGAAATATCTTGAGTTTTGACCCATAGACAAATACAACGCATCAACAGAACCGCTTCCGCTATCGAATGACATTGCTCCTCCTGATCCGCTTAAGAAAGTCATTCCGCTTGCTTGTCCTCCGTTGTAAAAAGTATAAGCCCAGTTTGTTGAACTGCTCGCTGAGTTGACGCTGTTAGATAATATAAACGCACACAACTGCCATCTTCCTGTTTGCAATGTCCAGGATGTACCAAAACTACGGCGATCTCCCGAACCCGAACCCGTACCATCACCGCGCACCGGACGAATCTGTCCATCGGGTCTTAAGTTAAAGTGGAATCCTTTGTAGGGACTGTTGTTCCCTTGACCCGTGGCATCTGTTGTAAGAAAGTTTGTATTGTTAGAAGGGAGTGATTCTACTTTTATCCAAAAGCAAATCGTTGCGTACCCGCTTGGATTTTGTTTATATGCTGTTCCACTACCTACGCCGTCAAAGTATGAGAAATCATTTGACCCATCGAAAGACAACACGCCTGTATTGTCACCCGTGCTTGTTCCATTATTATTTAAAGATAGTCCTGGCCCAAGAAGAGTTGTAGAAGTATCTCTATAGGTTTCATACTCGTTTGGAGGATGATACCTAAACTTCATACCCAAACTATCATAACTCTTGAACGGGTCAATTTTTATGTTCGTCGCAGTATCGGTAGTAGCAAAAGACTGATTGTAAATATCGTTTACCCCAAAGCGTAATTCGGCTAATGACTGATTAGCGCTATCAGCCTTCCCCATCTCTGTGTAGATATCTCTAATAGAAATGTTGGTTGTTCCTAGGGCCATGCTTGTTTATTTAGGGCGATTATTATCTATCTCTTTTATGGCTTCAATCAACAGCGCAATAATCTTTTCGTATTTAACAGCGTAGTACCCGTTGCTTCTTTGGGTCACAACCTCTGGTAATACTTCTAAAAGTTCCTGTGCAATAACACCTACATCATGTCCGCTGTTTGGATGCAACTCTTCATTCTCTATCCAGTCAAATCTTACACCATTAATTTTATGGAGTTTATCGAGAGCCGACTCAATAGGCTTGACATTTTCTTTAAACCTTTTATCTGAAGTAGCAAATGCGACTACATCGTTTTCTGCGTGAATGACACCATCAGTACTCGGCGTAGTTGCTGACAATCCAACTGACAGTCTTTCTACTGTTAGCAAACCTGTACTGTTATTAAACACCATGTCTGCACTACCTGCAGCACTACCACTGTTGTTGTATAAGACCTGTGTATTAGAACCCCCTACTGGGCCTAATGCACCTTTCTGTCCCTTAGATCCATCAGAGCCATCAGAACCCGCGGTACCTTGAGCACCTTTAGATCCATCTGAACCGTCTGAACCAGCAGTACCTTGCGCACCTTTTTGTCCCTTTTGTCCTTTGTCACCGCCAGTACCAGAAGAACCTGGATTACCCTGCGCACCCTTTTGTCCTTTCGAACCATCCGAGCCATCAGAACCAGCAGTACCCTGTGCACCTTTAGCACCATCAGAGCCATCGGAGCCCGCAGTACCCTGTGCACCTTTCTGCCCTTTATCACCGTCTGTACCAGCACCACCTTGAGCACCCTTGGCCCCATCCGAACCATCAGAACCAGCCGTGCCTTGTGCACCTTTTTGTCCCTTTTGTCCTTTGTCACCGCCTGCACCAGAAGTACCTGGATTACCTTGTGCACCTTTCTGTCCCTTAGAACCATCTGAACCATCCGATCCCGCTGTTCCTTGTGCACCTTTCTGTCCTTTATCTCCGTCTGTTCCGGCACCACCCTGTGCACCTTTTTGTCCTTGTGCACCTTTTGAACCATCCGAACCTGCACCACCTTGAGCACCTTTCTGACCCTTAGCCCCGTCAGAACCATCAGAGCCAGCACCACCTTGTGCGCCTTTCTGTCCTTTGTCGCCACCTGCACCAGAAGTACCTGTAGCACCTTTTTGTCCTTTGGAACCATCTGTACCAGCGCCACCTTGAGCACCCTTTTGTCCTTGCGCTCCTTTTGCTCCATCAGAACCATCAGAACCCGCGGTACCTTGAGCACCCTTCTGTCCTTTATCTCCTTGCGCACCCTTAGCGCCTTGAGCACCTTTATCACCAGCGGTACCAGAGTTACCTGCATTACCTTGTGCACCCTTCTGACCCTTGCTACCATCAGAACCATCTGAACCAGCAAGACCTTTCTGTCCTTTAGCACCATCAGCCCCATCGGAACCAGCAGTACCCTGTGCACCCTTCTGTCCCTTATCGCCTTGTGCACCTTTATCTCCTTGTTGACCAGAAGTTCCTGTTGCACCTTTCTGCCCCTTGTCTCCTTGAGCACCTTTATCACCATCAGTACCAGCGCCACCTTGAGCACCTTTTTGTCCTTTAGCACCATCGGTACCAGCACCACCTTGTGCCCCCTTCTGGCCCTGTGCACCCTTAGCACCATCGGAACCATCGGTACCCGCTGTGCCTTGCGCCCCCTTCTGACCCTTATCACCTTGATCACCTTGAGCACCTTTATCTCCTTGTTGACCAGAGGTACCTGTTGCACCTTTTGCTCCCTGTGCACCTTTGTCTCCATCGGTACCAGCAGTACCCTGTGCGCCTTTCTGACCCTTATCACCTTGTGCACCTTTGTCACCTTGCTGTCCAGAAGTTCCTGTTGCACCTTTTGCTCCCTGTGCACCTTTATCTCCTTGTGCGCCTTTAGTGCCATCGATACCCTTCTGTCCTTTGTCACCATCAGTACCAGCAGTACCCTGTGCACCTTTCTGACCTTTGTCTCCTTGAGCACCCTTGGTACCGTCTATACCCTTTTGTCCTTTTTGTCCTTTATCTCCTTGTGCACCTTTGTCTCCTTGTTGACCAGAGGTACCTGTTGCACCTTTTTGACCTTTGGTTCCTTGAGCACCCTTGGTACCGTCTATACCTTTTTGACCCTTCTCACCTTTGTCTCCAGCAACACCTTTGGTTCCATCTATACCCTTCTGGCCTTTCTCTCCTTGGGCACCCTTGGTTCCATCTATACCTTTCTGACCTTTCTCACCCTTGTCGCCCTGTCCACCTTTGTCGCCTTGCTGTCCAGAAGTACCTGTTGCACCTTTCTGCCCTTTATCTCCAGTCTGTCCTTTGTCACCAGCAGTGCCTTTTTCTCCTTTAGTTCCTTGAGCACCTTTAGTTCCATCTATACCTTTTTGTCCCTTATCGCCCGCTGTTCCTTTTTCTCCTTTGGTTCCTTGTTCACCTTGGTCTCCTTTAGCACCTTGTGCACCTTTGTCACCTTGCTGTCCAGAGGTTCCTGTGGCGCCCTTCTGTCCTTTGTCACCATCAGTACCAGCAGTACCCTGTTCACCTTTCTGACCTTTTTGGCCTTTATCTCCTTGAGCCCCCTTATCGCCTTGTTGTCCAGAAGTTCCTGTTGCACCTTTTGCTCCCTGTGCGCCTTTAGTACCATCGATACCCTTCTGACCTTTTTCACCAGTCTGTCCCTTATCGCCTGTTGCGCCTTTGTCGCCTTGCTGTCCAGAAGTACCTGTTGCACCTTTCTGACCTTTATCGCCTTGCTGTCCTTTTTGTCCTTTATCTCCGGCGATACCTTTTGCACCACCTTTTCCTTCAGCGCCTTGGTCTCCTTTCTCACCTATTTCACCCTTCTGACCCTTCTGTCCTTTTTGGCCTTTATCTCCTTGCGCACCTTTATCTCCTGTAGCACCTTTGTCACCTTGTTGACCCGATGTTCCTGTAGCACCTTTCTGTCCTTTATCCCCTTGAGCGCCCTTGGTTCCATCGACACCTTTTTGTCCTTTATCTCCTTGTGCACCTTTATCTCCTTCTTGCCCAGAAGTACCTGTCGCGCCCTTCTCACCTTGTGCACCTTTAGTACCATCGATACCCTTCTGTCCCTTTTCTCCCTTATCACCTTGAGCACCTTTAGTACCATCGATACCTTTCTGGCCTTTGTCTCCAGTCTGTCCTTTTTGGCCCTTGTCTCCTTGCGCACCTTTATCTCCTTGAGCGCCTTTATCTCCTTGTGCACCTTTATCTCCTTCTTGCCCAGAAGTACCTGTAGCACCTTTTTGTCCTTTATCTCCTTGAGCGCCTTTGGTTCCGTCTATACCTTTCTGACCTTTTTCACCTTTATCTCCCTGTGCACCCTTATCACCTTCTTGTCCAGAAGTACCTGTCTGGCCCTTCTGACCCTTGTCACCAGTCTGTCCCTTCTGACCCTTGTCTCCTTGCGCACCCTTGGTTCCGTCTATACCCTTCTGACCCTTGTCACCAGTCTGTCCCTTTTGACCCTTGTCACCTTGGTCACCCTTGAGACTTCTTCCGGAAATTTCAACAGAGTACAGTTGGATAATATCGTCATCGTCAATATCACCGTCTTGATCTATTATGTAGAAGTTATCGCCACTTGTGATGGTTGTGTTATTGTTTAAAAACTCACCAAAACCTTCACCATTTGTGAATGAATTACTATTGGTGAAACTCGAATTATCCTTTACTACAACAGCAGTAAAAGAAGCGTCTTGTGAAAGGTTCTTAAACTTTAGGTATATGATTGGATCATCTATAGCATAGTCAGACCAGCGGTTAGCCACAGAGTTCAAGTACATGTTGACAGCGTTTGTAGTAAGAGACGACAAAACGCCTGTGTACGCTAAGTAGGCATCGGAAGAGAAACCTAAATTGTGAACTCCATCGTTGGCTAGGTTCATTGTACCACCACCAGTTATTTGATGTGTCTCTATGTATAATGTACCAGAGGTAATTGAAGAAGGCGATACAGGATTGTTGCCACCGTTAGTGAATACTGCTGCCTTGTAGTATAGGTCGGTTTGCGCTCCGGCAGCACCACCACCACCCTGTGTACCTTTATTTCCTTTGTCACCTTTATCTCCCTTGTCTCCTTCTTCACCTGATGCTCCTTGCGCACCTTTATCTCCCGTTGTTCCTTTCTGGCCCTTATCGCCTTTCTGTCCTTTATCTCCTTTATCTCCTTGTGCACCTTTGGTACCGTCAATACCTTTTTGACCTTTATCTCCGTCGGTACCTTTCTGTCCTTTATCTCCTTGTTCGCCTTTATCGCCCTGGGCTCCTTTGTCGCCATCAGTACCCTTCTGACCTTTGTCGCCATCAATACCCTTCTGACCTTTGTCTCCGTCTATACCCTTCTGACCTTTGTCGCCATCAGTACCCTTCTGACCTTTGTCTCCGTCTATACCCTTCTGACCCTTGTCTCCGTCTATACCCTTCTGACCCTTGTCACCTTGTTCTCCTTTGTCTCCTTGCTCGCCTTTCTGACCCTTGTCACCTTGCTCGCCTTTGTCTCCTTGCTCGCCTTTCTGACCTTTGTCTCCTTGCTCGCCTTTCTGACCTTTGTCTCCATTTCCATCAAGACCTTTTTGACCCTTGTCTCCTTGTTCACCCTTCTGGCCTTTATCGCCTTGTTCACCCTTCTGGCCTTTATCGCCTTGTTCACCCTTGTCTCCTTGTTCACCCTTATCTCCTTGTTCACCTTTATCTCCTTGTTCACCCTTGTCTCCTTGTTCACCTTTATCTCCTTGTTCACCTTTATCCCCTTGTTCACCTTTGTCACCAGTCTGTCCCTTTTGACCCTTGTCTCCGTCTATACCTTTCTGGCCTTTGTCTCCTTGTTCACCTTTGTCGCCGTCAATACCTTTCTGACCTTTGTCACCTTGGCCACCCTTTTCTCCTTGTTCACCTTTGTCACCAGTCTGTCCCTTTTGACCCTTATCTCCCTGTGCACCCTTATCTCCTTGGGCACCTTTATCACCATTTCCGTCGAGACCTTTTTGACCCTTCTCTCCTTGTTCGCCTTTGGCTCCATCTATACCCTTCTGGCCTTTGGCTCCTTCTTCTCCTTTAGAACCCTCTTCTCCTTTAGAACCCTCTTCACCCTTTTCTCCTTGAGCGCCCTTTTGTCCCTTCGCACCTTCAGCGCCCTTATCACCTTCAACACCCTTAGCGCCCTCAGATCCTTTTTCACCTTGAGCACCTTTCTGACCTTTGTCACCTTTGTCACCCTTAGCGCCCTTCGCACCAGGAAGTTGCTTGACATCTCCCTTTGTAACAAGGATAGTTGTACAAGGAGGTATCGTCAAGTCAAAGACAAGTCCAGATCCGTTTTCTACAGTGACATCTATTTTACAGGCCATTGGTTTTGTTTTGTTATTGCACTATATCCTGCACTACATCAAAGGTTCCATAGAACCATGTGTCTACACTAGAGTCTGAAATCAGTGTAGCCTGCAGGCCGTACACATAAGTACCGGGCTCTACCTGCATATCTGTAGCGGAAATAGAAATAGTTAAAGCACCAACATTGGTGCCGCTAATTGTTATGTCTGTACTAGGTATAATTAATGGGCCGTCATCATACTCTCTGACTTCCATTTTATACGTGTACAGTGTTAGGTCTAATGCCGTTCCATCAGAGTCCTTTACTTGGGCGTCTAATTGAAAAGTATCACCGCGACGGGCACATATATTTACTTGTGCAGCGTTATTCAAATTTACGTTTGTGGGGTCTCCACAGGAACATTGGCTTGTTGAGCAGGAGCAAGACATCTTATGATATTGTTAGGTTGGTTACTATATCCTCACTAAGAGGTGGGCGTTCGCCTTGGCGTTGAGCAATCAGTTTACTTTGAGCCAACGCTTGTTTATCTATTCTCTGATCTTTACGATTTTCTGATTCAGCATCAGCCTGCATACGAACTCCGCTTTCCACTTGTTGCTCAACTACGCCATACTCTCCTTTAAGTTGTTCGATTTGAATTTTGAACTGATACTCTAGTTGTATGAGTTGCGCTTTGGCTTCCGTCTCTAATTGAATCCGCTGTGCTTCGATTTGGGCTTCGAGTTGCTTTTTCTGCATCTCCATTTGAGCGGCTACCTGTGAGGCTTGCTGATTTGATTGAGACTGAATCTGAGCCTGCTGCGCCATCATCTCTTGTTGTTGTTTGATTCTTTTCTTTCTGCGAACCACCAAGAGTCTCTCTGCTTGTTCCACGTCTTTAATCTGACGAATGGCAATCGCATCTTCAAGGTCAATTTCTTTTTGTCCAAGAGCAATCTGTATGTTTTGTTCTAGGTATTGCTTGTCCATTTCGTTCATCTCAGTAACAACCACCACGCCGAAGTTGTACATAGATAGGTTATCAAAAGAACTAAGCACAGCCATATTGGTTTCTCCCACGGCATTTGTATATACTTTATACAATATACTATCTGGTGGTATTACCTGTAGACAGCGAACAATATCGTCACACACCTTTTGGTAAAGAACCATCGCGGCATTAGTGATGTCGTATATAGCGTTATTTCCAGCCTGCACTGCCATTTGGTTTACACCTACTAAGGCTTCTCCTTTCGGAGTGGTTCCATCCATAACCTCATTGATACCAGTGGCATCTCTTATCATTCGTAGGTAGTGATTGTAAAGAGAAACAAGTTCTTGTATGTTTCTAATATTATTACCTATCTCTCTGACGGGTGGGTTTTGAAAACCTCCCTCTGGATTCTTGCTACGGTAATAGAACACACCAGTTTGTTCGTAGATGTCTTGAATCTCTAATGGCTGTAGTTCACCACCGCGTCCTAGTTGTACGTTCTCTAACCCTTCAATATCAATGATGAGTCCATCTGGTTTTGCTTTAGCAATAGATTGCTGAAGTTTCAAGTGTGTAATCTGGAGCATGTCAGCAAACCCTATAACAGAGGATACCATTGACTTAGGTATCATCCCACGGATGTTAGTTGCTACAATACTATATGATAAACGAGCACGTGAAATATCATGTACGTTCTTAGGTATATTTTTCTTTGGCCCGTAGTTATACAACTTCTCTGTACCCACAATGTAAGTACCGCCATATACCGTAGCGTTCTTCATGTATATTGCTTCTCTGTTGTATACAGATTGCTGAGGTGCGTTATATTCGTTTCCTTTAAAATAGAAACCTATGTTTCCGTATGCCGACTCTTTCTTCTCGTATATGATATCATCAACAGACATAAACTCAAAGTCCATTACCTCTATCTTGTACTCATCATATCCTTGGCGATATCTTGTACCGGGTCTGTCGTAACCAGATCCTGTTGTAGAGAACTGAGTAGGGTTGTTCCCATACTTGTTCATTACAGTCTTAGCAATCTCCTCATACTCTTGCTCTGTAAACTGGTTACCAGCAATGCGCTTTAAGTCCATGATTGTTATGTACTTAAAATGACCAGCATAGGTTAGGTCAGAGAATGTTGGGTCGTCTGTATAGTTGTGTATAAATTTCTTTGGGTCAACATACTCCTCGTTGATTCCATAGTTGGGGTCATTGCTTCTTTTAGCAACACCCATACCAAGAGTTGCTAGGTCTTCAACACAGCGACGGTATATAGATTGATTAAAGTCATTCCACTTCAATGTCATCTCAGTAGCAATCTGAGCAGAGATTTCTGCGTCCGTCTTAATGTTTGTGTCTAAGAATATCTCAGTTTCTTCTGGTGTGTCTGGTAGTTGTCCAGGGTCTTGTTTAACACGCAGGCCTAGTGACTTCGCTTCCTCAATCATATCTCGATTCTCGATACGCAAGACGGTAGCGTTTTTCTTCTTATCCTTCTCTGTTCTTGAAAGGGGGTCAATGGCCTCAATCTGAGGGTATGGTTCTTTTGAAAGAATTTTGTTTACAACAATCTTAACAAACTTAGGTATAATAGGAACTGGCGTATAGTCTAGCGTCATCAATGTTCCATCACCATTGTTGTTGTCGAGAGAGTTTAATATCTGACGATAGATAGATGTGTCTTGTGTTCCTTGCGCATAATCTCTACAGCGTTCCATTTCGCTGTTGCGTCTTCCATACAATGAGTTTTGATAGTCACTTCCAATCCATTGCGCAAACATAGCCTTTGCATATTGCAGACCATATTGCTTAGACATCTTCTCCTCAACACCAGATAAAGGATCTGGAAATGAGGATTGTCCATTTGTGTATTCGTTGTCCATACTTTAGATTGCTACTGTTGCAAATATACCTCTTATTATTTTCGTATAATTATCTGACCTTTACGGAAGAACTGCTTACTATTGAAATCTGATTTTGGCTTTTCGGGCCTATGACCTTGAGCCGCAAGAAGGGCTAGTCCGCTTGATATAGAAAGGTCATATTTTGTACGATCGTCTATCTTAAAGTTTACCCAGTCCTCTAGGGTTCTCTCGAAGTACATCTTTCCGTACTCTAGTGTCTGCTCGTTTAGACCGACGTTCGCGTGTATAAAAGATTCTATAGCCTGTGCGTGCGCTTGTATGACGTCTTGTGAGTTGGATGGTATACCTTTAGTTTTTGTTTTGCTGCCGTAATTCGATGTAAGGTGAGCCGGTCTGTCTAGCAAGAAGTGGTCATAACCTCTTGATTCAAAGTGTCTTGCGATTCCGTATTTGTTATTCTCAATCAAAACAGGGTACCCATAAAACTTGGATGCCATTAATATGTCTTCATAAAAAATCTTTGCTAATGGTGGTCTTGAAGCGTACTCTGCTACAAACATATTCGATGGGTACTCAAGGTTGAATTTGTTAAAGAAATGACAAGCACCTTTAGATCCTCTCCCATCCACTGTTGCATCTATATCATAACTATCTACTCCAGCACATCCTAACCAGGCGTTCTCTGGTTTCTTTTTATTCCTTAACTCTACAGGTGGCATCCATGCTACCCTCCATCTTCCGTTAGGATCAGGACTAAACACTACCTCTGTATCCTTCTGCCCTAGCGCCCAAACAAAGTTTCCTACAACCACAGGGTTCGGGAACAAATCCTCGTTGTACTCTACCTGTTCGTATATCTTTTGTACGTTAAACAGAGATGCCTTTGCACTATCTCTAAACGCTTCGGCTTCTGTAAAAGGGAACTGGCGTATAACCTCGTTTAGTTCGTAAGAGTCTCCAGATAAACCTTTTCTTTCATTCTTTAAGTAAGTCTTTGAACCTAGGCTTATATACTCACCCTCTAGTCCTATAATATTTTTTTCTAAATCCTCAACGACTGGCATGCCATGTTTGTCGAAGAAACCTTCCAAGGCATCGTATGCTGGTATAAAACACCCATACAAACCACTCTTTGTTCTACCGTTTTCATTTCTGTCATTTACATTACTTGCGTAGTACAGTTCTCTATACTGCCGACCTCCTCTGTCTAGGGGATTAACAGTGCTTCCTACCAATGCTTTACCTACAATCTTTCTACCTACAAGCAAACAAGTTCTTTGTATTCGCCATGCTTCTCGTATATCATTACCTTTTTCCCACTTACCAGCCTCATCCAAATACAAGATGTGTAGTTTCTCACCATCATAGGCATTGTTGGTTGTGTTCTTCCAGTTAATAATTGTATTAAGAGCCTCACCTCTTGATGAGGTTTTGTTCTTTTTGGTAATTCTTTTTGATGGCTCACGAAAGGCGAGTTCCATTCTGGGATTGGTAGTACCATCTTGAATAGGTTTAAAGAAAAAAGGCAATGACTTATATATAGGCACCACCTTCTTCATGAATATATTTTCCTGTGCATCGGTACCTGTCTTAGACATGATGCCCAGTAGTTTCTCTTTAACCTGTGTTCCTTCGTTTACAAGCACTGATGCCGACATGTTTGTGTATCCAGATCTACGACACTTTACATATACCTGTCCAACACATCTCGGGTCTGCTACGCAAGCGTCAAGGTGTACGAATAGTTCTCTTTGAAAATCAAGGTAGGATGGGTATCCGATATCAATCTTACACCACTGTAAGAAAAAGTAGTGGTTTCCGGTAATATAGGTAGGTACCCCGTTGTTGTAAAACCATACTCCATTTCTGCGTCTCTTGTATTCTTCACTAATGTAGGGGGTGTGTTTGTTTCTAAACGACTCCGGCATAGACATCCACTCTTCCATAGACTTTACTCTTTTGAGTTCGTCTGGTAATGGTGTGCGTTGCCAGTGCTGTTCTTCCTTTGGCTTGTCGTGAAATAGTATGTCCTTTTTGCGAGGCCGCTTTGGTAACTGTATGGGTAAGTCAAAGCATAGCCTGACTTTTCCCTGGGTTTTGTCAGGACATATGTTGACTACGGTATCACCTTCTATCTCTACGAGTCCTGCCATTTAGTAATCCCAGTATATGAAGACTTGATTACTTTGAGTATTGCTCTGCGAATCCTCCCGAGTAATCTCTTTCCTCTTTAATTTCTCCGTCTTTCTTAAGACCTCTGATAAGTTGTTCGAGTCTTTCTCTTTCAACAATAAGTTCTTTAGCATCTACCGCTGTTTGTTTTATAGATTGCAACTCGGCTTTTCTTTGGGAGCCACTAAGTTCCTGGTCTACAGGCTTTTGTATTTCCTGTATCATATTCTCTATTGCAATCTGCATCGCCTGCATTAGGTTTACAGCGGTATCTATGTTGTTATACTTCTTTGATCTTGCCATGAATTGATTGTAAATAGGTTCTCCATAACTTCTCTCCATTCACCTCCATCTCATAGGACGAGTTCTTCCTGATCAGCACCTTGTCTCCAGGGTTTAATTCTAGTTCCTTCAACTTAGGTGAAGACCATCTGATGTAACCTTTCTTTTCTTTTGGCGGGTTAGCCTTGGGTATGAGTTCGATGATGTCACTCTTTATCGTTTCCTCTTGCTCTTCCTCTGGTTCTGGAGTAATGAATATCCAGTCACTAATCAACTCTATCTCTCCTGTGTCCTGGCATTTATACGCGTAGGCTTGACAGGATATAGGATCTAAGTTACCTCCATAGTGTACAACGTATACGTCGTCGTCTGGGTCTATGAATTGACCACGCTTCTTAGTTTCTTCTAACTGAACTGTTTCCTCGTTCATCATCATGTGGTTACCACCAAGCACAACGTGGTGATGGAAATACATAGTGTCTCCTACCTTAACATTGGTATCAAACTTGGCTGGTAGAGCAACCACCTCGCCTTCCATGGTTCTGTGTTTGAACTCGTCAAACTTGGTGTCGAGATACATTTCTTCACCGTTGACCTCCATGGTGTCCTTGGTTACTTTAGGTACACGTACTAAAAAGTGATAGAGGGATCTCATTCCTCCTTGAGTTCTCCTGTTGGTTTCTTGTCCCAAAGGTTGATTGCAATAGCAGATCTGGTACCTCGTGTTACCTCTGTAACTCTGTGGTGTGTTCCTCCTGCATCAAATATGATTAGCCTATTGTGTTTTGCACGTATGCGCTCCGGCTGTTTCTCTGGGCCATTAGAAAACACTTCAAGGTATCCTCCGTCGATATCCATCTCTACAGGGTAGAATACAGTACCTACAATCGGAGATGATATCTCCCCAGTGCTTTTCCAGAGTGCCTCATCTTTATCCAGGTGCATACCAAGACTTGCATTAGGCATGCCTTCCCCGAACTGGCCTGTCCAATACTCAAAGCCGTCTAGGTTTACTGAAGGGTATAGTGGATAGTCTCTCCAGATATACGAGATTAGTTGTTTTTTGATAGTATCGTCTGATGAGTTCCACCATCCGTTCCACCAGTGATAAGATCCGTTATCTCCAAAGAGGTAGTCTTTGTTATCCTCTAGTTGTTTGATAAAGGAAGGGTCTTTGATAAAGTTGTCAATTACAATCATAAGAATTCGCAGTCATGTTCAATTAATACAGGCATGTTATCTACGGTCTTCCAAAGCATCGTTCCCTCGTCTTTGTTGTAGATGTACACAAGGTAACGCCTTATTCCGTATTTAACAAAACATCTTTCGTCCTGTATGATTGAATCAATAACTGAATCGCCTGCTCTTTGGCCCACATAATAAGCCATAGCATCTTTCGGGTTAGTCCCGATGATGATTTTTCTAATAAGTTCCATTCTATTTATTTAGCCAGTAGTCTATTTTACTTGAATCACCCTCATCCTCTTCATCGTTGATGTGTGTTTCAAAAACTTCGTCTACAGTTTCTATCATTAAATCGTATTCGTCTGGTGCAGCCATATGCATCCCTGTCATCATCTCGTACTTCTCCTCTTCCTGATCTGACTCTGGTACAAAGATTCCAAAGCAATACATAGACAGGTACTGCGTCTTTCCTCCATATACTTCCATTATCTCTTCTATCTCCCCTAGTTTAAGCCTTATGAGTTGGAATGCCTCGTATCTCTGCTTATAGTTCATTAGAAAGATGTGTTTGTTCCCAGGAATCTTACTTCAAGATGTGAGTTGTCAGCGCTGTATACCACCCCGCTGCTTCCTGCAAACCCTCTGAGTTGAATCTTGTATCCTGCTAGTCCGTCGCTGTACCATAATACGTTGAACTCCAAGTGATAAGTCTCACCGTTCTTTACAGTTCTGAAGGTTTCTGCGAGTTTTAAACTAGCGCTATAGTCATAGATATCGAAAGTAACATCTGTGTTTGCTGTAGAGGTAACCTCTATAGATGCGGTCAACTGAAAGAATCCTTGCTTCTCGTTGATTAAGATATTATCTCTAGGGTCAGAAATACCTGTTTCTGGAATACTCATGTAAGTATTGGCTGAACCAAAAATTACAGATGATGTTGCTGCTGTTACTGATCCTGTAGCACTAGAGTCTCCAAATATTTCTGCGAACTGCACAGCGTTGAGGACTGTGGGTACAGCGTTACTACTCTGTGGTCTTGCATATAAAGTTTCAAGACCCTGGCCAACTACTTGAGTAGAGACTGAGTTCACTAGGTCTACTTGCTCTATGTATTTATAGGCACTAGCAGTTTCATCCCAGATTAAGTATTTGTCTGCATTAGCGGGAGATGTAATCTGCCCTAAGTTTCCTGCATCTTGTAGTTCAACCGTGCTCCCTGTTGCTGACAGAGGAGTATTCGCTGTAATAGATGCGGTTCCAATTGGGTTTGTGTTGAGGTCACGGGTAACTACTACTCCAGATGTACTAAGCATAAGCGCCTTGGTAATGCTGGTAGAGGTAGAGGGTGTTCCAGATATCTTTAATTCACCCGTAGTCTCGAGTGTGTCGGTAGAAAGTTTGAGCGCACTGTTGTTTCCAGCCCCGTCTTCTACTACTTGTTCTGATGCTGAGAGTTGCGCTGACTCAAGTTTGAGTAACTTGTCAAACGTATCCTTTATTTTATTTCCACTAAGTGATGCCATAGTATTACTTTTACCTAACAAAGATACTGATATGCCCAAAAGTACTGTAAGCCGAAAGAAGAAGTTTAGAGAGTTCTCGAAGATAGACAAGAAGTATATCCAGGAGAACGGTATGAAGAACCTACATTTCCTTTACAGGGATGCGAAGGATAACATGGATCTGGGAAAGGCTGAGGTGGATTTACTTTTCTTTATCTATGACCTGGAGTTTTGGACGATATCCTATGTTTCAGAGACTATGAATAGAAGCCATAAGAAGTTAGCGGATAGATACGTGTATCCATTAATGAAGAAGGGATGGATATACAAGCACTTCGATAAACTCACACCGAGCCAAAATATGGAAGACCATTTCTTTAGAGATGAAACCAAGATGAATTACAGGGTACGGTATGCCTTGACACAAAAAGGCAGGCTCAATGTGGCCCGCCTATATAGAAAGATGAGGGGTGAAGAACCGTTTAACCTTTCTTCGCCTTCCGAGCAGCATCCATAGCAGGACTGCTCTTCCCTTTATCGTGGGTTACCAGTCTGAATGGCGCCTCTGGTGATGCTCCCTTGTGTGGCTTATAGTCGCCCTTCATTAGAAAGTGGCGTCCACCCTCTGTCATCCAGTGGTATCCCTCTGGTGCTTTTACCTTAACGCTCTTGTTTGTCTTCTTTAGTTTCATTTCTTCTTGCGTTTACGGAAGGGGAAAGGTGTATCGTACTCCTTGATGCGTCCCTCTGGTAGTTTGTCTACATCGACACCACGCACCTTGGCCTTCTTCTTTTTCTTGGGGTCTCCTGTTCTATATTTCATATTACAAATATACTATCTTTACCCTTATGGAACTACGTGTAATAAGAATGTACAGCCAAGACGACTTCACTCTTGGAGCACTGTACCTAGAGAGCAAAGAAGGTAGAGAGTTCCTCTGCTTTACATTAGAAGACGAACATCGTGACGAGAAGGTTATGGGTGAAACCAGGATCCCAGCAGGTACATATCGTATTACCCTGCGTACCGTAGGTGGTCACCATAGTAGATACTCAGACAAGTTCCCTAATATGCATAAGGGTATGTTATGGGTACGCGACGTACCAGGATTTGAATACATCCTAATACATATTGGAAACACAGATGAGCATACAGCGGGTTGCTTGTTAGTAGGTAACTCATCAGACATGAAAGGCTTCATAGGCAAAAGCACATATGCATACCAACACATGTATCCCAAGGTAGCCAACGAACTGCTTGACGGCAAAGATGTTTGGATTACATACGAGGACTTTGCTTAATGAAGATAAAGATTCTATTGATACTGATATTGCTGACGACCTTGGGTAAGGGTCAAGAGTGCAGTCCTTATCATAAGATTAAACATATTAAACACAATGCTCCTAAGTCTGTAGGACTTGGTTATGTTGCTTGTCTTCACGCTACGGGAGTTGTTGCGGAGTTAGGATATGATAATATGTTTATTGGTGTTCTAGCAATGGGCCAAGGTCATCACGGAGCAACCTATTCTTTCTTACAGTATGAGTATGTTATCCATCAATTAATAATATATGGTGGGCCTGCTTATAAACTGAATCTTGATCCGGGTCTAATCATTGGTCGTGTTGGTGCAGACCTTCGTTTGTATAAGCGTCTTTACGCATCAGCAAGCATACTACAAATCAACAGAGAGTTAAACTACTTACACGTAGGATTTAAAATTATGTACTGATTGGGTATTTACTACTATTGACTTTATCATTTTTTTCTTGTACCTTTCCACCGTCTTACGACTTATGGGTCACAAAGTTATTAATCCACAGCAACAGCGTAAGTGGATTCAAAACGACTAAAGAAGAAACTCAGAACACAACAAGACAGTAGAAAGTTTCAAAGGGCCCCTAATTTGCTCAAATTTTTCGCATGCTTCGCGTATTACAGCGACAAGAAATACCCTCCGTTTATCGGGGGGTGTTTTGTTATGGGGGTATCGATTCGGCACATCAGTTGAAACAACACGGGCCATTACTCCTGATCCGTAAAAATTGCTGAGAAATGTTTCTGGTGGGGATAATATATTATATGGACGCCAGCGCGCGCGCACCCGAACGCATCCGCACGAACGGGGGGGCATGCATACAAGCGAACACGCGCACAGGTTTGGGCGTTTGTGCACGAGCACGAGCGCACCTACGCGAGCACGTACGTACACCGGCACGCCTATGTGCACACACGTAGTACACACACGCCCCCATGGGTGACCCGTACAGCCCCCACCCGCCCCCCGTACATATGAGGGGGGGAACAAATCACGCCCATACACAACCCCACAAGGAAACCACAACCCCACGCCCCACCATTGGAGGCACACTGACCACCCCAAGAGAACGCCTAGCGAATCCATTACCGCCAACAATACCAACACACCACCCAAGAGGAGAAAAGCCCTTAGAACGGCTTAAAATAGCCTCGCGTATATGTGTAACGCATAGGCCCATATGTATGCACGCTCGCGCAGGTCTGAGCGCGCCTGATCCCCTCGCGCATAATGCCCCCGCGCAACGGTTGTTTTTCGATTGGGGCAAAAAAAAACCCCGCTCAATGGCGGGGCTTCGTGTGTGCATCATGTAGGCTCAGTCCATGTGTTCTGTGTACACCTGCAAGTGTGAGCCTTCATCGAGAACTTCGAATGTAGGGCTGTAAATCGAACGAGTGGACATTTCTACCTCATCAGTGAGTATTGTTCCAATCAGTTCACAAACAACTTCCATTCGTGTATCATGGCCATGTGCAAAGTCGCAGTACGAGTACACTAGGCTCATGTGACACAGGTGCTCATGGGTCACCTTGCACACATCATGCACAAGGTCGAGCGCATCGGCAACTTCATTGACAATTTCAATCAGTTTAACTACCGGTAGGTAGTCTTTAGTAATTGCATTCACTTCGTGGTTCACAATCGAGTCGTACATGTACACTACGCAGTCACGCACTTGCTTGTCGAAGGCTTCCATGTCCCTACGTAGTAGTTCAATCGTTCTGTCGTTGTAATTTTTCATCGTATTTCGTTTTGGTTACACCGCAAACATAGGGGGTTATTTCGCTGTAAAGTGTTAACGCCTTGTTAAAGTGTGTTTCTATCTTACGTGTGCATTATGCGCACGCCAGATCCTGTATGCGCTCACATGTACACGCTCGGTAGGGGGTTGATATATAAAAGGGTGGGAAGAATCAACCCATGCACGCGCGCACACACATACGCACACACACGCGCACCTGTACATACATACACACTCGCGCCTGCACGCCTGCGCTCGGGCACGCCTGCGCCCCTGCCTGCGCACACATACGCCTACACACATGAATACAAAAATTTTCTGTTAAAGCCTTGTTAAAACGTGCTGTTAAAGTTTTGTTAAAGCGTGTTTTTTCATTTGGATTTGTCAATTATTTTCTATAGATATACCCCCTACTACGTAGTGGTAGGGGGATATCTCTATACTATCTCGGCAATCCCCTACCTCCCATACCTCGGACTCCATTCGAGAAGCACCACACCCCCTTAGAATGCGAAATCTCAAATGTGAACCATTCCTTCGTGCTATGCGCGCGAGTGACGCGCGTACACATACATACACACACGCCTTCGCAAGTCATGGACTTGCTCATCACGGGATGGACTGACTCGACCCTTCCCTTACGCGTGAAGCAGCATCGCGCGACGCCTGATCCTGTATGTACGCAGGAAAATTGGTGGGCATAATGCGCAGGGATTTTAACATTTTGTTGTGATATTATTAAAAAATCTTGTTGGTTGTTTGTGGTGTTGAAACGATAACCGAAAACTAAAAACGATTGCCTTATGGACAACACAACACCCAACACAACCACACAATTGCAAGCCCTCGAAAGCACAATGGGGCGTGACTTCATCGAAAACCTGTTCGAAGATTTCATCAACACCGAAGCCTTCGCATCGTTCGGCTTCTACACAGACCTACTGGCTGGTGCCTACAAGAGTGTCCGTGACCCGCAGTTCCGCTTACTTGTGCAAGGCAACTTCGATATGTTTGTTGCCCCTCAAAACACAAATGTGTAATGGGGAATTTCGCAACACAACGCAACCACAAGGGCTATGAGTACGTAGTCCGAGTGGTGAGCGCACCGACTCTGGGCGGTAAGACTGCAAGTGCAAGTAAGCGCAAGGTTCGGGGTAAGATGAAAGCCGATGCACTTGAAAACATGTACGCTGACCGGATTGACCGCAAGGTATACAGGGCACAAGCCCAACGTGAAACCCGTAGGGCAAAGCGGAAATAGAACTGTACTTTTTGGATGGTGGTGACCACACCTACAACGGACTACCTGCAAAGGGGATACCTATGCCCCTGTTGCACTGAGTGAGCGAGACACTCGTAGTCCCCTAAACAAATGTGAATGAGCATGAATGAGTTACAAAGACTGAGCCGGGCTGTTGCTATACACACCGGCAGAAGGAGAGGGAGCGAGAAGGAAATACGCGAGGCTTGGGCGTACCTATGTAAGGTACATGACAAGTACGGTACGGTAGACGTAGGTATTATCCGATCGCTCATACGTTGAACCGAAGGTTGAGAATGAGTTTTAACATTTCTTTAACGCTGATTGTCAGATAGTTACCCTATGTTTGTAGGGATGATTTGGTAGTGGAGACCACACTATAAACGGACTGCTACACAAGCACCAAGTCTTTTGGTTTTGGTTTATAACGTGGTGTTTGGGTGTACTATGGGTTCGAGTCCCATGCAGTCCCCTAAGCCTAAATGTGCAGGGCTAATGATGCACATAAACATATGCCTATGGATGAATTGAAAGATGGACAAGTCGTTTGTTTTAACGGCGAAGTCGAGAATTTAGATGACTGCTTAATGCTTACAGCACCGAGCGAGTACGAGGGAGAGTTTGCTCGAGAAGCGATGTGTGATAGACCTATGTTGCACCACGATGGGGGTTTCAATAGAGTCACCATACTTAATGACGAGTACGTGTCAGATGTAAAAACACTTGTGTGTGGTGACAAGATATGGTGGCCAGACTACGACAATGAGTGCAGTGTTTCCTACATAGATGGGGCGTACAGTATGTACGAAGGCGGGTGGTGTTGGACAGATGACACGCTGTACTGCGAGGAAGATGGGGGCACGTACCACATTGATGATTGTGGTTCGAATATCTTTTGGAGTGAGCGCAATGAGGAGTACCGACTTCAAGAGGAGAATGACCGCCAACTGCATGAATACCATAGTGGGTTTCGCAGGGACTTCACTTCACGTGACACTGTGTACACAATCGGCTTCGAGGTCGAGAAGGAAGATGATGACCCGTTAGATACGTGGGACTTGGATGCTGTGGATGAGACAGGGTGGTGCCGCGAGTCGGATAGTAGCCTATGCGATGAGACCGGCTTTGAATTAGTCAGTCCAATCTATGACTTGAATGACCCGCTGTTAGACAGTGCTTTGGAGGGCCGAATACTTCGTGACCATATCAACGCTGACTACGGCAGTAATTGTGGTGGACACATCAATGTAGGTAAGCGCGGTATATCGGGTGAGGAATTTTTCGATTCGATTCAAGCATTCGTGCCGTTGTTTCTAACTATATGGAGACACCGGATTACTAACCACTACTCGCAAATACAACGTAAGCCGGACAACTACAAGCGTGCCGGCAAGTATTCAGCGGTCAACATTCAAAGTAGATACATTGAGTTCCGCTTACCACCTGCGTTCAAGAACGTGACCAACCTGCTATGGCGTAGGGATCTGATGCGTATTATGTGTGCTAACGAGAACATCAAGCCGTTGCAATTGATTACTATGATGCTCAATCCTAAGAGTGCATTGGGTATTCACTTGCGTAAGGTGTACTCGAATGACCAAGTGCTGAAGGTAGTGAGCCTATACGCTCAGTTTGCCGATGACTTGTACGGTTCATTCAATTTTAGTGCTGATGGTGTAGGTGTATTCTACAAGAGTGCTGTGCGTAGATTGAAGAACCGCAAGGTAGACCCACGTACTATCGTGTCGTACTCAAGTGAGGCGGTGGATAGACTGCGAGACAAGTTCGGTATGAACTACGTGACTGATGCGCAACCTACTTTGGAGGCGATGGATAAACTTCTTGAAGAACAAAAATAATTATATAACCGAAACCGAAGAGTGCGATGGGATATAACCGCACAACTATGCTTATGTGTATTGCAATTATGAATGATGGTAAGATGTTACCTAAGAAAAAACTAAAGAACTGTTGGAACAACAACGATGATGGGGCCGGTATGCTCTACATCATGGATGGCTTGTTGTGTATCGAGAAGTTCCCTAACAAGGGGGGCAACTCGTTTGACAAATTCCTTGAGCGTTACCGCGAACTCAAGACTTCCGATGTGGGTGACAAGCCCATGCTCTTGCACTTCCGTATCGCTACACACGGTATGAGTGACGAGTACCTACACCCATTCGCTGTGACACCTACACTTGGACTCATACACAACGGTGTTATTTCGGGGTTCGGAACTAAGGACAAGAGTGACACTGCCGAGTTCGCAGAACTTGTGGGCACCATACCCAACGTAGATATTGAGATGCTCGACAACCCCTTTATCGAGGATGCAATCTTCACATACTTGGGTGGCTCAAGTAAGGTGGTGTTCATGGACAACGAGGGGTTGTACCGCATATTCAATGAGGGTGCAGGCTCATGGATTGGTGACAATTGGTTCAGTAACGACAGCCATTCACGTGCCGTACGATACTACGGAAGCACAGCCGTCACAGGATCGAGCCAGTACACCTACGATTGGGATGATGACAAGGCCGATGTGGATTCTTGGAACGCATCCTTTGGTGTAACTACTACCGATGAGTTAGATGACATAGCATACGACACTGAAGCACCACTGCAAGGAACGTATGACTGCGTAGGATGTGGCACACAAAACACGAAGATAAACTTCAACGCAGAGTGTATGAATTGTAGTGCATACCAACTCGATGCAGTCGATGAGGTCATGGAATTATGGACAAGCCTTGAGTGTGGCTACGAGGGTGATGACCTTAAAGATATAGCGTAATGGAATTTGAATTAGAATACAAAGACAACACGTTGAACGTGGTGGCCACTGTTGCTGTGTACCGAGATGAAGGTACATACGACACGCCACCTTACACCGAACATGAGGTGGAAGATCTGGAGGTGAGTATGTATGACCACGAGGGTAACCTTGTGTACTTGCCTACCGAACTGCTCTCTAAAGAGTTACGAGATAGTATTGATAAAATTATAAACGATAGAGTTGAGTAAGTATTTAGTCTCAATTTGCGAGACACATTTGGAAATGATTAACGGATTAGTAACCTTATACACATGAGATATGGATAAGAAACACATAAAAAAATTCGGCGAAATGCTGGAGAACAAGACCGTAAAAGCGGTAAGAAGATTGGAAGATTCAGAGATGAACGATTTAATGTGGTACAAGAACCCACTCGTATTGATATTCCAAGACGACACGCAATTGATATTGCAGTGCGATGATGAAGGGAATGATGGAGGTGCCGCCATGTTTTATGACTACAAGACAGGCGTAACGGAAACTATTTACACAGTTTAAAATGGATGACAGGATGATAGATAACTTTATTACATACTGCAAGGACATCGTGGCCAAGCACCCAGATCTTACGGATGAGGTGCATGACTTCTTTGACCTATGTATGATGGAGATAGAAGATGGTGGGTCGCAACCCCATGAAATCGAATTAGCGATGAGCGACATAGATGATTTAGTAACAACCAAACTCAAGAGTGCAAGAGGATAACACCGCACAACTATGCTTATGAAAGTATTTGCAGTAACCGTACCCAATCCTTACTTGGGTGAAGGCAGTAAGAGTATTGACCGAGTAGCACCTGCGGGTGAGACAATGCTATCTTACTTTACAGTCTTCGCAAAAGACTACGAGGATGCGCGTTTAGCGTTCGTAGAATTTTGTGGTAGAGGAAGGAACCTACCTACCCTCACAACTATTACACCTATCGCAGAGGACTCACGAGTACTCAAGCGAGCGGTAGTACCCAACACCCCTGCGATCCTGGATAGCGTGGAGATTGAAGCACTTGATGCAAATCAAGCGAAACAATTACTGCGTGAGTTCATATCCAATGACAGCACCGACCCGCTGTTGGCTATGGCTATCCGTAAGGTGACTGAACTCGATGAGTTCGTTGCATTCAGAGGCCTTGAGTCTACTCTACAATCTCAAATTGAGATAGAGGAGGTACCACTAAGTGAACTACAATCTCTTGCAGATGAGGTGAGTGATGATGTGAACCAAAGTCTTAGTGGCTTAAAGAACACCGGGCTAAGTCGTGACAAACTTAGTTTCATTGAGCGTTTAACTTCTAAACGTGGTGGATAATGAATGAGTTCCGTAAAGCGGTACGTATTGTGGAAGAGGCGCGGGATACCGCCGCGCTTCTACACAGTACCTACATACGTATACAATTAGATCAGGCACTTGAGGTGCTTGCCAAAGCAGAAGTAGAATTTAATAAACAAGAGTATGACTTATAGACAATTGGTGGACTACCCACCTACACTAAGAGTACCGGATTCGATACGTCAAATCAAGATTGACTTGGTGTCCGTGATGTGCGACAACAAGTACAGATGGATAGCGAGTAAGAACGACGATGGAGATTTCGTAATCCGTACGGGTGGCTATGCATTCAGCAACTTTGGAATACCACACCACAAGGATGACCTTGAGTGGGCAATGGATGCTAATGATTGGGATAGCGTGTTCGATATGATTAACGAAGGCACCGTGAAGGTGTGGAAGATAGAGTACAGATAACTAAATACAACTTGCCTTATGAAAGTATTAGAATTATTTGCTGGCTCACGTTCAGTGGGCAAAGCCGCAGAAGAACTTGGGATGAATGTATTCTCAAGTGACATCAAACAGTTTGGTGGTATCGACTACGTTGTTGACATCCTGGACTTTGATGTAGCAGAAGTGCATGGATTCACTAAGAATCTATGGGTACCCGATGTGATCTGGGCATCACCCCCGTGTACATCGTATAGTATTGCAGGTGTAAGACACCACCGCAATGGACAAGAACCTACGTCAGATTTCGCTGTAAAGAGTGACAAGATTATGGACAAAGTTCATGAGTTGATACACTACTTTACACTGTTGAATCCTAACCTTGTGTACTACATTGAGAACCCTCGTGGTATGCTACGCAAGATGGACTTCATGAAGCGTCATCCGATACGGCACACGGTAACGTACTGCCAGTATGGAGACACACGTATGAAGCCAACCGACATATGGACTAACGACTTGCGTTGGAACCCACGCCCTATGTGTAAGAATGGTGCGCCTTGTCATGAGCCTGCACCAAGAGGGTCACAAACAGGCACTCAAGGGAGAGCCAACAACCATGAGCGGAGTAAGATACCGCATGACTTATGTTTAGAAATATTAAAATTAAATGAATTGACTTATGCCTAAGACACCCAAAGAATTTCAACCGAGAAAGAAGCCTTCATTAGTAATGGAGTTGCTTGCTTATGTATTTATTTACGGCCCAATCTTCACGTTCTTCTACGTGATTATCAAGGGGCTCAACACTTTATTCGGATACTAACATGTTCCGTAAACGCAAACACATAAAAAGAACTGAGGCATACCTGCGTATGCTTGAGTTGGATCAGATCAACCTTACCCTACATGCGAGTAGGTTTGGTTGGTCGACTGACATTCAACATCAACTAACAAACTCAGCGATGTTGATACGCAAGTACCAACGTAGACTTAGGTTAATACGAATGTGATTCGCGAATCGCAAATCCTCACAACGATGAACCTTAAATTGTCACAAATTAAGGGTAAAATTGTACGTTTAAACATACAAAATAAGGGTAAACCTTCACATTATACGTACACACATATAACCTTTAACACCAAAGAGAAATGAAAACACTAATTGTACTTACACTTATGCTTGCTGTCTTGTTTATGTATCTAACCGGTAAAGGAGAACAGCAATGAAAAGGATGAAACAATTTATGCGCATAGCAATGGCAAGGCTACGCCCTATCTACAAACACCCCGCTCAACGCAGAGCGTGGGCTGCAAACATGTACAGAAGATGGCAAGAAAGAAAGAATGGACACTCTACAAAGAAGTAGAGGGAATGAAGTACCCCCAAGAGGACTTGAACATCGAGAGACATTGGAGGATAATGGTAAGGTACGCATTGTGCAAGCACCAGAATGTTAAGGAGGCATCCAAGGAACTAGGGGTAACACCCCGCACAATATTCCGGCTCATCAACAGGTGGGATATTGAGTGGAGACTTCCAGATCTTGAGCCGTTGAAAAAAAAAACAGTGTAACATTTGTTAGTTAAATGTGGATACTGTAAATTTGAATCAATTAAATTTTATACTATGTCTAACACTTATCAGTTCAAAACAACGAACATCAAAGGCAAGCAGTACGTTGAGGTTAATCAACGTGTCATTGCATTCCGTACTCTATCAGAGTACAAAAATTTCTCATTGGAAACACAGGTGCTACACCTGGATCCAGAGTCATGTGTCATACAAGCAACCATATCAAACGCTGACGGAAACGTAGTGGCTCAAGGTATGGCGCAAGAGGACAAGAGTTCCTCTCGAATCAATCAAACCTCATACGTAGAGAATTGTGAAACGTCCGCTGTAGGTAGAGCCCTTGGGTTCTTAGGTATAGGGATAGAGACATCAATCGCTACGGCTGATGAGGTAGGCATGGCAATCGCTAAGGAAGGGGAGCCTGCACCCAAAAGTAAGGAAAGTCTCAACGAGATATTCAAGAAGTCAGTGGAGTACATCAAGGCAGGTAAGAACAAGCCTGATCGTAACACACGCTTCACTGCGATACAAGACAAATACAAAGGCACCATGACTGCTTCTCAGATTTCTAAGTTAGAGAAGTTAGTATGACTCATGGATGGTTTGAGTCTTTAGTAAAGAAGACAGGAAAGAAGTACCTATCGTACTCTTCAATCAAGCATGCACTGCAAGACATTGCGCTGTTTGAATTATATATGCAAGGCAAGTTGCGTAAGGAATCGGAGGCACTCACTTTTGGGAGTGCTTACGATTGTCTTTTGTTTGAGCCTCACAAGTTTGACAATCAGTTTCACGTCATGGATGACACTGAGATTATCAAAGAAGTCGGAGGCAAGAACCCTCGTGTCACGAAAGTGTACAAGGAATGGAAGGCTGAAGAAAAAACAAAAGCAAAAGACAAGACTGTTGTATCTATAGAGGACTACCAACAATGCATCGACATGATAACAAGGCTCGATGAATCGAAGGTGCTGAACATATACCTAGATGGCGACTATCAAGTAGAGTTCTTACAAGAACTTGAAATTGGCGGGGAGGTAGTTCCCTTCCGCGGTTTCCTTGACTGCCTCGGCAAAGGATTCATAGCAGACAGTAAGTCTTCTCGTAGCGTGAAGGGATTCCCGAGAGATGTACGTGTATTCGGATACGACATACAAGCATTCCTATACACACACGCATTCGGAGTAAAGGATTTCTATTGGGTAGTGCAGGAGAAAGCATACCCGTATTTACCAGCAGTATATAAAGCATCAGAGGAAACCCTTGACTCTGGTAGACGTAAAGTGGCTCGTGCCTTGAGCATAATCAAGGAACATTATGAGAATGACAAGCCATCGACTACGTTCTTTTTACAAGGGGAAATTTAATCAATCAATTGCTATGTCACAACAACAAAGCAAGGGAGTTTACATGGGATATGTAGGCGAACGCAAAGAGTTTGATAGTGGTGTTGTCAAGTACAACATCTCTTTCAAGGAAGATCAGTTGGATGAGATGAAGAAGTATCTAACGGGCGCAGGTAATGTGAACGTGGACTTCATCATTAAGACCGACGGAACTGCATTCACGAGTGTGTTCAACCCACGTGCAAACGGGGGAGCGAACACTCAAAGCCAAGCCGCTAAAGCAGTGGCTCAAGGCAACGACGGATTGCCGTTCTAAATTACTAATGTAAGGGAGGGGATTCAATCATGTTAAGCAAAACTCCCCTGTTCAAGGGCCCCTCCCTGCATTAATACTTTACATTATGAATGGAAACTTTGGAGATAAAAGAAAGACGGCTGGTGGTCAACACAGTGTGCGCACTTATAACATTAAATACAATAGACGAAAAAAAAGATGGCAACTAAACAAAGGAATAAACCCAATCTTCAGCGCGAAGCAGAAGGAGGACGTAGAGTGGTGGTACAAGGAAGTGATAACGAAGAACTGCGTGATATTCTAATCGCTGTATACGGTACACTGAAGCGTGGCTTTGGTAACAACATACTACTAAGCAATGCTGTATACGTTTCGAATGCAAAGACAGAGAGACAATACCCTATGGTAGTACATGGATCAGGACTACCCTTTCTCGTAGAGAAGCCTGGTGTTGGATTCAACGTAGATGTAGAACTATACTTAGTATCGGAGGATGAACTTAAACAATTGGATATGTTAGAAGGACACCCCGATTGGTATAAAAGAAAGAGACGAGGGGCGGTCACACCCGAAGGTGAAACGCTGTTGCCTTACATATATTTTGCACCCGATGAGTACTATCACAAATCAGAGACGCTTCATGAGTGCTACTAAATGTTTTGTTGAGATAGGTAGTTGTGATTTTAACACACTGAATGACCTAGGTAAGAATGGGTGGACAGGAGTTATCATTGAGCCGGTACAAGAGTACCTAAACAACTTAGAGAAGCACGATGGTGTAACGTACATGAACTGCGCGATTGATGTGAGTAGAGGCTCAAGACAGATGGATGTATTCAAGCAGTCTGTCATTGAAAAAGACAGAGACTTTGCGGGCATGAGTTCGTTCTCTGAGTACACTCTCAAGGGCAACAAGAACCTAGTGGAGTCAAGGTTAGTTGAATCAATTACCTATGACGACATGATAAAGGAGTCTGGTATAAGCCAGATCGACTTCTTAAAAATCGACACCGAAGGGCATGACTTGGTTATCCTTAATCAAGTTGCATACGAGGGTGCGTTGCGACCCAAACTGATTAAGGCAGAGCACAAGCACGTTGCAAATGGATGGGCATCCATGAGGGAATTACTTGAGAGCAGAGAGTACCTAGTCTATCAAGAGTTTGATGACGTGTATGCTATAGACATGCGCACCAGTTCTAGCAGAGATCCCTTCAAGAATCATTTCGAATTTAATCTGAAAGAATAATGGACAAGATATGTAAGAGCGCGTATCGCGCCAACATGTGCACTCTTGTACGCGCGCAAGTGGATGAGCAGTTAGAGAAATTAGCGACACTGCACACTTCGTTTGGTACTAAAGGTAAGGGTGATAAAAGAACAAAGAAGGAACTTAAGGAAGCAGAGGCTGTGCTGTACAGGGAAATCAAAAGGCTAGTGCCAGAGTATTACAAACGAATTATAATTGACAAGTAATGAATAAGTCTCAACTAAGAGAGATGAACAATACCTCTCTCAATAATAATGCGATACCAATGAAGAAACTGCAACCATTCAGAAGAAGTGATGGGCGGTTATTGGTTGGTCGCTACAAAGGTCAATCGCTCAAAGATGTACCTAGGTCATACATTACATGGATGCTCAACAACATTGAGTTGGACTCATCCTCTATTAGTTACTTGAGAAATGAAAAACTAATATGACTGAGTATCAAATAGAAAGAAGCATAGAGCAGAACGCTATAACCCTAGCGACCTCTGTGTTCTCGAAGATTAACCGAGCACACAAGGAAAGTTTAACAATGAGCAGAAGGGATAGAGAGTTAGTGGAAACTAGGCAGATGATATGGGCTTATCTAAAAGAGAACACAAGACTTACCATGTCCTATATGGGCAGTGTATTTAATAGACACCACAGTACCGTGATAGCAGGTCTAAGGGTGCATAACAAGAACATGGATGTGTTCAGCAATGGTAAGCCTATTAACCCCTTGTATGTAAGCAAGTATGAAGAGGGTTCAGTTATCCTGGATCAGGCGCTTGCCCACACACGTGAGAAGAATAAGTCCCTAGTGTACCGAGTAGTATTATACACCAACAACACTGAGACGTTAGATAAATATGAAATAGTAAATGTAACCAAGGTATGATTATATCAGACAAATTTAAGTTCATCTTCGTAAAGATTCCGAAGAACGCAAGCACCTCAATGGAGGAAGCACTGCTTAAACTAGACCCAGAGGCAATGGTCATGGATAATAATAGTCCACCATTTGGTCACGAGACAATGGCTACTATCAAAAAGATAGCCGGTGAAGATAGGTGGAACGAGTACTTTAAGTTTGGGTTTGTCAGAAATCCGGAGAGAAGATTTATATCACACTATGTATACAACTGCGATTACCACTACAGGAATAACCCCAGTGTTGCGTGGGTGTTTGACGAGACAGGCAACTTCCCTGCCCCGGAAGACAAAATAATAACAAGGGATATGCTCATGCAGTTTCATTTCTTTGACAAGTTCTGGAGTAAGCCCTACCTTAAGTATCAGCAGGTTGAATGGATGGAAGATGACATGTGGCTAGGCGTGGTTGAAAACATCGAGGAGGATTGGCAGTATGTTTGTGAGCGCATTGGAGAAACCATTCCGCTGTTTAAAACTAATGCTACCAACTCTAAGATCTGGAGTCTAGGCGATGAGGCCAAGAAGGTTTTTGAAATCTTGTATGAAGATGACATAAAAATGTACAACGACAGGATAGCATATGGAATGGGACTTAAGTGAGAAGCAACCTATACACTACTATAATGTAGACATTATATGGCAGACCAAGCGTGGCAAAAAAATGTATACCAATAAATGGAAAGGGCTAGAGTGTGTGAGCAGAGCGAAAGACCTTAAGGGTTTGAATAAGGATAAGAAAGCATTAGAATTTTTAGAGGGCCTTACAAAACTTACAGCCAAGAAACTAAACTTCAGAGTATACAAAATCAATAGCAAAGAGATAGTAGGGTACTCAGAGATTCACAAAGAAAAAGACTACGACAATGAGTTCAAGTGAGACAATCACAATGTTTCCGTCTGTAACGGATATAGATAACCCACATTACACAACACTAGATGAATCCCTCACACGTATACGTGAAGGAAAAAGTCAAGCCAAGGTCGAGCAAGTTAGAGCAGGCAATAAGGATGTAAAGAAAACCCTGCCTATCGCACTGTTCTCTGGTGTATTTGAAGGCAGAAGAGACAGCCAGATCCTGGGGCATAGCGGTATAATAGTATTGGACTTTGACCATATAGATGTAGAGGATTACAAGTCATTACTTGGCACCGATGATTACATACGTGCCTGTTGGACGTCTCCGAGTGGAGACGGATTGAAAGCACTTGTACAGGTTACAAATCCCGAGAGACACCGTGATCACTTCCGTGCGTTGCAAGCCTACTTCGATAGAACATATGGACTAGAGGTTGACCCTTCTGGAATAAATCTTTCGCGTGCTTGCTTTGAAAGTTATGACCCAGACCTTGTAAGTAATGAAGACCCTCATGTGTTTGGGCTAATGCTTTCAGAAGGCAGTGAGCATCAAGAGGTAGTACAGCGTGAGGCATACACCGACTACGAGAAGTTAGATATTGTAGTACACATGATACGCAAGGCTGATGATGGAGATAAACATCGTACGCTTTTACGTGCTTCCATATTGTGTGGTGGATACATCGCCGCAGGAAGGATGGAAGAGGACGAAGCACTGCGTGTTATGGAGCGTGAACTTGTACGTAGAGATGTACAAGACATAGACCTAGCACGTAAGACTATGGGTGACGGCATCAACCAGGGTAAGACCATGCCTATCCGTGAGATTATTGATGACGAGAACAAGATTAAAAGAGAGTTCCGTATCAACGATGGAGACATGTCTTTTATATCTTCGGATGCCACTGATCTGGAATGGATAAATGATTTCGCAACAGGTAAGATAGAGAAGGGACTTACCACCGGGCTAACAAACCTAGATAAGTACTACTTGTTTAAGAAAGAGTTTACTATTATCAATGGTCACAGTAATGTTGGTAAGACAACAATGGCTTTGTATCTAATGGTGACAGCATCTGTACTACACAATTGGAGATGGATTATATATTCTTCCGAGAACAGAACTGCCGCTGTTAAGATGAGGCTTATGGAGTTCTTAGTTGATGTACCTGTTAGTGACATGCACTATGAGGAAAGAGTAGCCGCATACAAGTGGGTGAACAAACATTTTACGATTATAAATAACAATCAAGTGTATAGTTACACCGACCTTATAGTATTCGCTGAGAAACTTATACGACAAGAGCCTTATGATGGTATACTGATTGACCCTTACAACTCATTGAAGACAACCATATCAAAGAACGCTCAACTATCTTCTCATGAGTATCACTACGAGGCCGCATCAGAACTACTCACCTTTAGTGTCAACAACAACATGGCAGTGTGGCTGAACACCCACTCGGTTACTGAGGCTCAAAGAATTAAAGGCCCCGATGGATTGCCTGTAGCACCGAGTGCTGCTATGACTGAGGGCGGCGGTAAGTTCGTGAATAGGGCCGATTCTTTCCTCACATTTCATAGAAAAACGCAGTCAAACGACTACGATATACGCCAACGTACAGAGATTCATGTGCGTAAACAACGTAACCAAGAGACCGGTGGTCAACCCACACCTTGGGATGATCCTGTGGTTCTTGAAATCAATAGTTCACGTACAGGTTTTAGGAATCTTGGTAGTAGTGAAAAAAGTTTTACTCCTTTAGCGTACAAGAACAGTAGTTTAGACTTATATTAGAGGGTGGATGAAGTCACCGAAATCAAATTGGAGTTACCAAAGCCGCCTTCGCTTAATCAATTTTACAGTGGGAGGCATTACGCGGTACGCTCAAAGTACAAAAAAACTTACTGGGAAAAAATCCAAAAGGTTCTTGAAGGATTTGATAAGTGGCACATGGAGTCTATGTCTATTCATGTTTACTACAATTGCCGTTATGATGTTGATAACGCTATTTGTTGCAGTAAATTTCTTGCTGATTATCTACGAAACAATGGTTATATTGATGACGATAGTCCTAGATTTTTCACATCACAGTCTACGCATTACGACGGGACGGTGGCCAAGGACACCTTTGTAGCAAAAATAAAAGCGCATGGATACGAAACTATTAAGTAAAGTTTATTTCCTGGCGACTGCAAGAATGCAGGAAGCAGCCATAGAGTTGTACGAAGACCTACACACAAACAGTGGTGAGGCTCGTACCGATGCTGAACGTCTGCATAACACCATACGAAAGCATAAGAGAAGCATAGATACAGAATTTGATTTAATAAGAGCCGCATTGTTAGAGCATTATGATGACGCTGATTTATCTTGACGGCCTAAATGGTATCAACTATCACCGGCTAATGACACCCTTCCTTAGACTTAAGGAAGAGGAGGATCTGGAGATACACTTTATAGAAAACTTTAATGACCTTAAAGAGTTCGACCTTTCAAAGGTCAAGAACCTTGTAGGGTCAAGAAGGTTTAGCGTCTCCAATCATAAAGCATTCAAGCAGTATCTGGTAGACAATGATGTCAAACTTATATTAGACAACGATGACTATTGGAAACTACCAAAGGATAATCCTGCTTACGAATACTACAAGAACCATCAGTCAAAAGATATCAAGGCGAGTATACTCATAGCCGATGAGATTTGGAGTCCCTCTGCGTTTCTTGTAGAGATAATGAAAGACATAAACCCTTCCGCTGTATACCGGGTGATACCGAATACCATACATCAAAAGGAGGAGCAATGGATTGATTGGGAAAAGGATATGCCTAAAGACTACAAGGTTCGCTTTGGATATCTCGGAGCCAATGGACATCAAAAAGATTTAGAGCAGATGGGTATGACGTTTGAAGACCATGAGTTATATTGCATGGGTCTGATGGACTATCCAGAAAAGTTAAAAGCAAAGTATAGAATGAACCCTGTGGATATTACTCAGTACGCTAAGTTGTACAAGTTCTTCGATGTCTCCCTTAGCCCCTTGAAGGACTCCAAGTTCAACAAAAGCAAGTCTGAATTAAAAGTAGTTGAAGCAGGGTTCACTCGTACTGCAATCATAGCATCAAACGTAACGCCATATAAGGAGGTTATAAAGCACGGAGAGACAGGCATCCTGTGTGACACACCACAAGAATGGAAGGAGGCCGTAGAGGGCATGACATTACCCAAGGCTATGAGGCTTGGTAAGAATCTTTACGAGTATTGTAAAGAGCATTATGATTTGTCTACCATAAATAAACTGCGGCTTGAAGGACTCTCATGAAAGACCAGATCCCATCATACCTAAAAGAATATGCCAATGACCTTACGTTAAGAAGGATTGATGCTAATCGCAGAAGGTATAAGGGTACTCACAAACAGAGAAAGGGTACAAAGCAATCAGTATTATTGGGAGAAGTATCAAGAGAGTATTACACAGAGTACATAGGCATACTTGGTGAGTTGCTTATCCGTCATTACTTTGAGGTTACACCAGAGGTAACTAGATATACAGTGTCTACGCTGTTAAAAGAAACAAAGAATGTTACTGATGACCCAGACATTATAGTAGAGTCAACAAAGATTAAGTACGGACTTAGTGTAAAGACTTGTGAGAAAACATTCAAGGCTAACAAGAGAGCGATGGATAAAGAAGAGTCCGACATAGTACTCTTCATCTTGTTTACATCACCAGACGAATATCTATTTGCCGATTTCACACCCGACGATGTAAGGCTCTGGGATGTAAGGCACGCATACTCACCCTATTACGAAATGAAACCTCTATAGATACGTTTTGTATCTTCGATGCTCCCACAATTTCGTGGGTTACAAACAATTATTTATCGCTCATTATGGAAGACTTCGACAAATTCGTAGCAGAACTTGAATCGGCTGAACAACCGACTTGTAACACCTTAAACCCGGAAGACTGCGAAGCGTGTGGCTCCTGATCAGGAGATTAATTTCTTACGTAAGAAAAGCACAGATAGAAGAAGCAACAGTAAGTAAAAAGAAAACTTGTAAACCTTGTTGTACCACCTGTCGCTGTCCTTCATAACGATGGACGGGACAGGTACTTCTATCACCTGTACAATAGTATCACTTTCGCAAATTGCGTCTACCATAATGGTGTCAAACGAACGCACGATGTTAACCTTAAGTCTATCCTTAGTGATGGTAATGGTGTCCCGCTGTTGAAGAGTTATGGTATCACGCACCGAGACCGGTGCAGTTACAATCGTATCCGTAACAACAACCGTGTCTTTCCTTAGTACGCTGGGGTCTTTCTTGATTGCTTTTCTTAGGTGCCACTGCGCGCTGCAACTGCTCAATGATAGCACTATTATTAATAAGGATAGCCATTTCATTTATCTCAACTGATAGTTAACACCCGCTCTTAGGTTGAATATATTTCTGTCCCAATACTTCATGTACTCGACCTCTGTAAAAAAGCCCCAACGCTTTCCTGGTTTCCATCCAAAGACAAGACCTGTACTGTAGTCAACCCATTGATTCCCATCTACGTAGTTGCTATAAGAAAACTCTTCTTTGTCACCTACGTGCATGTGGTAAGGAAGAATGTTTAACCAAGAGTGTATCCAAAAGTCATCCTCATAGTGATAATAGTCTACCCCAATTATCGCAGACACAGACTGAATAAGACCAACACTATCTATGCTAAGTTTGTTGAATTCATTTACGATACCAGGGTAGATATATCTGCGGAAGTCTTCATCGGTATCAGCAACCTTCTCCCCTTCTGGGTCTAACCAGAACCAGTCGCCGTTATCTATCTCATCATCATTGTCGTAATCAATGCCATAGTAGACGTCTTCATAACCCATGTTGCGTACTAAGTCCCACCAAGGGTTGTGTGCTAAGAAGTCTGCTATTGGATTATATCCATATGACCTGTGTAAACGCCCGGCAACACCTGCTGAAAAATCTAACTCACCTATATGTAATCTTAGTCTTGATTCTACTTGCGTATAATTCAAATCAACAAGCCCTTGACTATAGTACTCGCCCTTTACCATAAAGTATTTAGCAAGGTATCTAAGGAAGTATCTTTGGTTTACGTATGCTGACCCTTGCTGACGACCCACGTCGTACTGAGCAAGGTATTCAAGTCCCTTCACAGAACCAACTGTAGCAGACAACGCTGTTGTAGACTCTGTTTGTCCGTCATAGAACCTGTTCTGTCTGTTCTCATAGTCATACCGAGCAACCCTACGTATACCAATAGTTGCTTTGTAGTCGAATGGATTCTCAATTGTAATGTCTTGAAGTTCTCCGCCCTGAGTAACGAAGTATTCTTTTTGAGCAGGCATAGGTGATGAAGCGAATGCACTTGTGTAAACAGTAGCATACTTAAATACACCCCCAATTTTTTGAGCGTGCAGCAACATAGAACTCATTAAGAAAAAAGTAATCAGTATGTTTCTCATTAGAATTTGATTGCGCCGGTTAGTTCATCAATACTCTCCTGTATATCCTTATGTGTTACGGAAAGGTTTAATGAAAGACCTGGCTCCCACCGCTGTATCTCCTCACCATTTTGGTAAAGGACTATGGTAGGAACAGATTTTATCTTCCCGTATTCTTTTACATCAGTCTCGTCTATCCATGCGTTGATAACACGGGCATCACTTATTTTTTTTAATGGTACGCTGTTGGTTGAATTAAACTCAGCGTTATAATGCACTACCACCAATCCCCTGGTCGGCACCTTGAAGGCACACAGTAAGGTGAATGCTATGGCGAGTGCAACCTTTTTCATTTCATCTCGAAGAGGCGCTCTTCTATTTTGTCTAATTGCTTTTTGATGTCATCAACATCCGACTTGGTGTTCATGATCGTGGTCCGTATCAACTCATCTTTTAAGTCATACTCTGTTCGGCCAATAACAGGTGCTGGTAATTCTTTTGCATCCTGTACCTCAGCCTTTAGGTCAAAGTATCCCAGACTAACTATTACTGCCCCGCCGATAATCATACCAACGGTCTTTAGTGATAGACCTACTACCGTGTCTTCTGATATCTCTTTATTTATCGCCACCGGACTTAGAAAATTTTTCTAATCCAGCAATTCCAAAACAGCCAATTGTGACGTACACAAAAGAGTTGTAGACACCTTCATTGATTACTAAATCTTTTCCGAACGCACCAGTGATAAGGTCAAGAGCCATTACCAAAACCATTACAGCAAAAGAAATTGCACCAAGAATACTCTTCTCGTTCCAGTCGTTGCTGTCCTTAAATATTTGTTTCCACTTCATTATACAAAAATAAGATTCTGATTGTTATTCGCGAAGGCTGAGTTAATCTGGTAACTCCATGTCATACAGGATGTAATCTAATTCTGCTGGGCTACGACCGAACTTCCTACGCACTTGATTCTCAAACTTATCAATAAGATCATAGTTGTCTTTTGCCTCACCATAAGTCACCCCATACTGATAAGCCTGCTTAACCTCATCGAGATGCGCCTTGCGTACAGTTCTTCTACTTTCAGGAATATCTTCCCACTTCTCTCTAAAGTTTTTGTCTTTGAGATTCCAACCAAATTGACTGGCGATATTAACTGGGTAGTCTCTAAAGAATATATTAGTACCCAATTGAAGTGCATTCAAAGGTTCTAACTCTGGATCACGCCCTTCTTTTTCTGCATCTTGTATTTCCTTTGCTCTCTTTCTTAGAGTACGCTCAATAAAAGCAATGTTCGGTGGTATAAATACTTCTTTTAAAACATAGGTGCCAGTCGTCTTATCCCAGTCTAAGTAAGAAGAAGGGATCAAGTGTCTGTAAAACCAGTTTAGATCATCGCTGTTTCTTATCGGTTGTCCGTATTGGTTTTCTCCTTTGGCTAAATTAAACACAAGTTTAACCGCCATGTTAGGATCTTTAAAGTCTGACAGTATCTCATTGATTTGAGTGAGCCTATTTATTCCGTCACGACCATATATCAATCCCTGTATCTCATCGTAAGGATCTTCTGAACTCATGTTTACAAAACGAATCTCACCATTCTTATTCATTTCAATAGGGACAATGTTAGCGCCCTGCATCCACGGGGGGAGTATCATGTTAACACCTCTTGCTGTTGCTGCTAATTCTTGCTCATCTTCATCTTCTTTCCCCGTGAGACTGCGAACAAGTTCACCAATCATTGTGTAACCAACAGCAGACATACCTGCCAGTGCTGATCCAGTAACCAATGCTTTCGTACCGTCAAGGATGTATGCTTTCTTTTGCGATGGTGTTAAACTTTCATTAGTTGCACCCTCTCTTATATCACTTACTGCATTTTGGTATACAGCAAGAAAACTACGGAACGACTCCAGTCTAAACGAAAGGAAATCCCCAAAAGGACTCTGCATAAGACCCCTGAAAGCAGGGTGTATACGTGACATCGTCGGGAAGTTTTGTTTTATTCTCTCCGCTGTCATCTCGTTTACTTCGTTTTGCTCTTGAGGATTTAACTCACTGAATGGTTTGCCTTCTGGGTTAGAGGCTAAACGCTTCGCAAAGTTTTCTCTCTTAGCAAGGAAGCCTACTAATTTAGTATAGTCATCTATCGCACCGTACTGATATGCTAAGTCTTTTGATTTTTGTTTCATCCAGCCCCATGCTTTATTGGGGTTCTCTCCACTCATCTGAGAATAGAAAGAATTATTGATGTTGTCAAACATAGCCAGGCTAATAGAACTACCAAATAGTCCGTACTTAGCCGCTGTCTCAAAGTGCTCTTGTATTTGGGGATCAGTATATTCCCCATCTTTCATTTTCTTTAATCGTGTTCTTAGATCCTTTATAATATTATAGCCACCTAAGTTTTCACCAATAGGAAGTATTCCATTAAGCCCCAGGAAATACCAACCACCCATAATGTTCTTTCTCCAGGTAGGCAGGTTATAGAGTACCCGTGTTCTACGCATCTGCAATAGGATACCATAGTAGATTCGCATACCCTGGTTCTTCGCAGCATACAGTGGCGTCATCTTTAACGCTTCTACAAAATCATTATTAATAGACTGACCTTTAAGAGGTGAGTTATTATCTTGAACTGATGTATAGTTTTCTCTAAAGTAAATCTCTATAGCATCACTTAATTTTTGGAACTCATTAAAATTAGTTGGCTCAATTACCTTGTCGACTTTACCCTCGACAAACATTACTTTAGTTTGGTAGTCTTTTTCTTTATACTCAATTCCTATTCTGTCATAGAAATCTGTAAGCGACTCGTCTCTTCTTTTTAAGCCCAAGCCTTCTGCCAAATATATCAGTTCTTTTTGCGCTCGTGCAGAGACCTCATTGATGTCATTCATGAATACCGGCAACGTATCTCCTTTAGCATCTAACAAATAGATTCCATTCATGATCGCATCAGCAATAGCCTTAGTAATAATTATGTCACCTGTGCCTGCGTTTTGCCCCGCCTTGTTTACTCTTGAAACTAATCCATACTGCCCATAGATATTGGCTAAGTTGTTTACAGTGGTAGTAAACTTTATAAATGGATTTCTTTCCTCACCTAAGAATGTTCTTAATTCAACCGGTAGATCCTGCTTACCCTTAAAGGATTTAGTAGGCACTCTGAGGCCACCTAAACTGGTGTCTTTAACAAAACCATTGTCAGCATTGTTAATGTTTTGACGAGACGTTATCTGTATGTCTTTGATGTATTTTCTTACCTGAGCCTGAATTGCAGGGGCTTCAACTTTGTCTATATAAGCGAAAAGTCCTTCGTCTGTATCCCAACGTAAATTTTGCGCTTGTATTTTTTCAGCAAGAAATGCTGCATCTATTTCTTCTTGTATCTGAGATAAATCTTTTTCAGAAAATGCTTTAAGGTTATCTGTCGCTGTTACAACCGCCGAGGTGTTACCCTCTTTGGAAATATCTTTTATCCCCTTGTTTAAGGACTTCTTCTTAGCCTCTACATATTTTTTAACATCATCTGGTTTACGCGGATCAAGTTTCATTTCCCGCATTTCAGCCAAGACTTTCATCCCTTCTGGAGCAAGAGTTAATTGATCGGTTAACTCTATAAACTTATCTTCCAAGGCTTCCAGTACCATTACCTGCTCTGCCGCTTTCCCTAACTCACTATCAAACTTAAAATCAGGATCGGTAAACGCACGATAAGTTGTGGTGCCATAGAACTGGGAATTATCTTTTATGATATCTATCAACTCATCAGGGAGTATATCAAACATAGGGTCAGACTCAAACTGTCCCTGGTAAAAATCTCTGATTTGTTTCATGATACTTACTTCCTGAGCAAGTGTCTCATTAATCTCTTTTAATCTTGCAATCCCTTCGTCCCTGGTCTTCTGATCTTCACCAAACAAGAATGCATCTGAAGCCTCATAGACTTCATCACGCTGTTCTGGTGTCATCTTATCAGTAATCTTTCTGACACTTTTAAGTCTATTGGCAAGGTTCTTTAGATATGGTATGTTAGCAGACTGTTTGAATTCCATCGCAGACAGAACCTCTCCTCTAACTTTTCTAAGACCAGTGTTTAATTTTTTTTCTAATGCTCTTGTAGCACTGCTTGTCTTGTCCTTTATACTTTTTAAAAGTTTTTCTACAGGATCAAGTGTTCGGTTATAGTTTTCAGGATCAGGTAGACTCGCAGCATTTCGTGCTTCAGTAAGACTAACTACTTCACCATCAGGCCCAAACCTTACGTCTTGCCTTGTTCTTTGGAAACGCTCTGTTCTTAAAGAAGCAGGCTGTGAAACTTCTCTAACATCAGCACCAAGACGCATAGCCTCAGTCGTTCCTTTTAAATAGTTGGCAAGATCTTGAGCAAGAACAGCATCGTTTAATTCTTGAAACTTGACACGTCCTCCTGTAACCTTTTGAATAATCTTACCTATAAAGGCTTTAAGTTGTTCTAAAAAAGAAGGAGCAAACTTAATATTCTTATTTGCAAGAAGTCCAGACAACTGAACCATGAACTCCTCAGAAGGTAGTGTACCAGTAACATCATCTGCATCTGCGTATCTTTTTGCAAAATCATTTAATTGCTTTACATCTGACTCTGCGAGTTGTCGAATCACTAACTTTCTTAACTGATTGTAATCAGATAGGTTCTCCCCAAAATGTTGATTTAAAACATTGTGAAAGATTTCATGATACGCTGTTTGAATCCCCGTAAACTTCTCACCTGGTCCACGGCCTTGAGCCTCGCCATAAAGAGAACTTTCCACTGGTACTTCTAATGCTATTCTACCTACATTTTTTTGCCCCCTATCACGAGCAGTCATACCAGCACTTCTTTGTCCTGGCTTGTCTCTTCCAAATCCAGTACGTTCAAGTGCATTTTGATACCCCTCTCTACCGAAGCCAATAACAAACATCTTTGCTTCGGGAATTGACTTGCGATATGACTCTGAAGCAAGAATCATATTTTCTAAATACTCTCTTTCCCCGGCTCTGAACTCACCCTCATCTAAAGCACGACGTAAAGCAGCAGCATCATTAGGGTCATAAAGATTAAGGCTTTGACCATCTCTATCTTTTATATTTAAGAAAGATGATGAGCGCTCAGTTGCTTCCCCTTCAATTAATTCTCCTTGCGTTTGCCCTTCTTCTTCACGCGCTTGAAGTATTCCACTAACTGTAACCGGCGTTGCGCTTCCTTCAGTGTCGGGTACGTCCCCAAGTTCTTGCCTTGCTTCGATGTCACCCTGTACTTCTTGCCCACTTGCTTGATCATTGCTTGTTGTTTTTCCGGTTATTGTTTCTTTAATCTCAGCCTTTAGTTTTTTATTTTCTTCACGTAGAACATTTGAAAGTTCAGGGTTGGCTCCTTGAGCAGAGATTGTTTCGTCGTTGACCATTACCATAGCCAACTTTGCCTTTACTTGATTTCGAGTTTCTTCATCAAGGGCTAAGTAGTTCTCAGAAAGGTCAGCCTTTAGATCATACTTCTTATCTCTAAGTTCTCTAAGTTTTTGTTTCTTAACACGGGCTTCATTTTTATCTACTGGTGTTACAGCCTCAAGTTCTTCTATCTCTGTATTTAGTTTAGACATCTCCGGTATAGCATCTACCGCATTGCTGGCCTCTACTACATCGCTTTGCTTCTCCTTAGCCTTTATGTTGTCAGCATACTTTAACTCTCCTGGAGTAGCGTTTATACGACCCGCAAGGTTGTATGCCATCACAGGAGCAGCAGGACCTAACTCAGCAAATGCTTCAAGAGCAATGTCACGAGGACGTATCTTTTCACCTGCAACCAACTGCCCAGACAGTTCTCCACCAGCACCAAGTGCACCTTGAGTTAATGTTTCTGCTGCTAAAATCTTAGCGGCTCTGTTTGTTGCTGATTTTGATATGTTTTTTACAACGGTTGTACCAACCTTACCACCAACACCACCTGAAATAGCATCGAATACTGCAATAGGAATACCCCTCTTCAGTCCTTTCTCGCGAGCACGATCCATGAGTTCTTCATCCTCAAATGCAAATGCTAATTGATCACCGTCTGTAACATTCACACCTTCTTCACGGATAACGTCCATCAAAGAGTGAGCATACTCAATTGCTAAAGATGATGCGCCAAAGAAACCAGAGACAGCACCAGTACCTGCACCAACCGCTGTTCCTATCCCTGGCACAACAGATCCTACTCCTGCTCCAGTACCGGCTCCAGTCGCTGCTCCAGCAAGACCAGCCTCTATTCCAGTTGCCATTGATATTAAAGATTCAGGTATAGCACGAATTACATCACCAGCAAAATCAAAAACAGGGTTTTCCTCACCTGTTTTCTTTACTCCGTCTCGTTGCATGATACTATTTAGGTAGGCGATATTCTCCCAATTCATGTATCCGGTTGCCTCACCCTTTGCTATTTCAGCAGCAAGGCGTCCTGAAGCCGCACCTCTATTCCATAGGCGACCAAGCATGTTAGGATTATCATCAATGATAATACCCATGCCTTCTTCGCGTGGATCATCCCATACACGAGAGTCTAAAGTTTTATAGTAGTCCTTTGCTAAGGTTACGAATTCAGGGTCGTCCTGAAACTCTTGCTCAATTTGAGAAAGATTTACACCACGATCGTATGCATCTGATAAAGATGTAAGACCTTCCTGTAAAAGAAATCCAGAGTTAGAGTCGACTGCTGTAGAAGGAGATGCCATAGTATCTTGAACCGATTCTGATTCTGATACCACGAGATCTCCTGCCTGTGAACCTTCGGAAGAGTCTTTTTTTTTTAAAAAGAAATCTTCTGCAACTTGTAACGCACCCTGCTCTACATTAGGGTCATCACTGAGAACCTGTTGAATTTGCTCCAGTGAAACACCACGATCGTAAGCGGATTGCAACTCTATTAGTAAGTCTTGATCTTCCATTTATATAAATTAATCTATAACATTTGGTAAGGTTGATGGATCGAATATAGGCATTTCACCCATCTCAATTAACTCTTCTTTCTCTTCGTCTGGTAAATCTTCTTGAAGTTGCTGTGCAATAATTTGTGCACGTTCTTCAGGACTACTCGCTTGTACGATTTGTAATCTACGACGTTCTCTTGCTGACGTTTCTGATTTTGCTTCTTCAGAAGGCGGAGTTCCCTCTCCAGTCATTCCTTCCAATCGTGATATTCTGCTGCTCGCTGTAGGCATAATAACCTGCTCTTCTGTGACAGAAGAAACTTGGTTCTTCGTAGGAAGAATGTTCTGTGTCCAGTATGCTGACATACCTTCAAGGTCACTACTTATTCTGTCTACTGCTTTTTGTCCTCCTTTGATTCCTTCATTTTTGATATCCTCAAAATCAACAATAGTTCTTACAGTCTTTTTCTTTCCAGCAACTTCTTGATTAAAACGAAGAGACACTAACTTTTCTCCGTTTGGACCTATAGCAAGAGACTCTACAGTGTATACATTGTTATCTCCTTTTCTACTTACAATAGTAGGTTGACTATAACTTACGTTTTTAAAGAGGTCAGTTTGAGCCTGGGCTATACCATCGTCTCCATACTGGTCTTTATAATCTTTGCGAGACTGATTGGTTACCTTTCCTCTTTCATCTGTACCATATGCTGGAACATATTCTAATGCACCTACTTGGAATCCTTGAGCACCAGCATCACCTTGTGAACCATCTGCTCCTTTATATCGAGCCTTTGCACGCGCTTTAATGTCTTCTTTCTGGGCATACTCACGAATCTCAGCATTCGCTTGTTCCGCCGCTGTTGTTATGTCGTCTGCCAATAAATTAGTAACAGCATCTGTCACATATCCTGCGTACTGCTGTAGATATTTTAATCTCTGCTCTTCACTTAACTGATTTAGTTTAGAGTAATCTGTAAGGTCTTGGTCTAATGCACCTAACTGACGCATAGAAAAAGCAATAGCCTCATTCTCTTGTTCTTGAGATATTTGATTACCGTCAAACCACGCTGTTACAGTTTCAGTAATTGAGGCTGGATCAATCTGACCACTCTTGGCCATATCGTAGAAACGATTAATACCCCCACCCTCAGTTTTTAACTTCTTTAGTATGTCGCCAGCAACGGCCATTGGAGCCATCTCTGTTACTTCGAACCTACGGTAATCATTTGGATTAGGCAGGTCTTGCATTATCTGTGGTAGTTGACTCAATGGTATTTGAGAATCTCTTGCGACACCTAATGTTTCTATGAGTGCACCGGGATCGTTAAACGATTTTGGATCCGCCATGATCGACGCTTCGAAATCATTAATGCGTCCAGTGTAGTCAAGTGCATTTGCTGCAAGATCTTTGTAAGCATTATAGTTGCGCTGTAGTCTGGACTTACCCTCAAAAGACATGTCACCTTTATCTAACTCTGCCTTGATAGTATCGTCATAAACTTTTTGAAGTTCAGCCTTTACTCCAGGAGCAAAAGCACCACGCTCTTGCTGAAACTGATTTAAGTAATCTAACTTTCTTTGCTCTTCCAGTTCACGGCGTTGTTTAGAGCGCTCATATATAGCACCATAATCAACAGACGGCATCTGGCCTATTGCCATAAATTGGGATGTATCAGCCATTACTTAAATTGTTCTTTACTTAACAAGTTACGGACGAACTCATGTAGTTCACTATCACCTTCTTTAGAAAGTTCTAACAATTCCTCTGCTTGCTCTGGGTTAAATATATACTCTCCTCCAGTCATCTCACCAATCTTGTCTCCCTCTTGCACAATGTCAATTGGGTTTTCTTCATGATCAAAATCACCTGGTGTTTTTTCTGCTCTGTCTAATTCTCCACCTTCACTCATAGGCTGGTTCAACAGACCCAATCTATTGATTTCTTCTTCTTGCCTGTCTTCAAAAGTGTTTACTCTATTAGCAAGATCATCTAATTGAGTTGTTGCTTTAGCACGACTCTGATTTAAAAAGTCATATTCTGCCTTGGTATCAAATGAAGTATCAATGTCTTGTACTCCAACAGGTGAAGGAGCATAGTTACTTGCATTGACTTCGTACTCAGGTGTTAAATTGAGGCCAGCGCCCTTTCTACGTACTGCAATATCAGACGCTCTGTTTACTCCAGCCATACTGCTTCCAGGAATATCCATTGCACCAAAAGCATTTGTTGTCATTGGTATACTGGCTTGATCCATAACTGCCTGTTTCTCTGGAGTTATTGTTTCTTCCGTCATGGTTTCAACAACATCATCAGTGCCCTTCCCTTTTTTACCAATGCCTCCAAGTAGGCCGGCTGTTCCTCCGATAACGTCAGATACACCGCTTAAAGTTACAGAGCGAGCAGCATCTGCCGCACGTTGTAATCGAGCAAGGTTAGCGTTTACACCTACATTAGCATTTGCTAAGTTTACTTTGTCTTCAAGTTGAGATGTTCTTGCACCTAATGACCCAAATCTATCTAATGCGCGTCCGGTTGTTAACTCTGTTGCTCTAAGTAATGCAGGAGTTGCTGCCTGCAAAGAACGAGAGCCGCCAGTTGCCCCAATCTGCTGGGCTTGTGTGGCTTGTGATCGTAACGCTGCATCTATCGCTGACTGTGAATCAGATTCTTGACGCGCAATGCGCTGACGTGCAGCCTGTGAACGAATAGGTCCCATGGCAGTTTGATCAGCCTGCGCCATTTTTCTTTTAGCAAGATTCTCCTGATACAATCCGTATCCGGTTTTTGCTAAACCTGCACCAAGGTTAATTAAAGGTCCTATTGCCATATCTCGTGTTTTTTTATCCTACAAAAATAAGGATTACTACTGTCCTTGTTGGTTGTGTAGGTTTGACTTAGTATATATAAAGTTAATAGCGTACAACTCATGTTTAGTTGTAGTCGGGTTTACAAATTTTGCTTTCAAATAATAATCTCTAATTGAATCTCCTTCTATTGCAGAGTTAGCAATCAACACCAGCGTATCTCCAGCAGAGAACCCAGATATGGTTGCATTACAAGTTAATTCTTTTTCACCAGAAACCGAAACAGCATAGAGATTTAAAGGCTCTAATCTATTCTGAGCAATATTTAAAACATACAACGCTGTTGAGTCTCCTAATGGGAACGCTTGATTATTTATAGCATTCTTAAAAGGTATCTTGTCAGCAAGAGGACTCGGTAATGTATCTACTTCTCCAAGTGAAAAGACTTCAGACGTTCCGCTAACGGTAGTAACATTTGCGGTAGAAGTGTACGTGACATTGTTTGAGGAGTCTTGATGTACGGGAGCGTAGTAGAAATTTTCTTTCTCGTCCCATATTGAGGAAGCAATCGTACTGGTTTGGTCACTATTATTAAGTGTAACAGTCCATGCTGAATTGTTGCCTTCAAGACTTAACGCCTCATAGACCTTAATCATAGATGGATTAAAGTTAGAAACCACTTCAACTATTGTGTCACCAGCAATTCCGTAAAAAGTATTTCTTGTTGCATCAGGAGAATGCTCATATATCTTAGCACCGTTAAACGTATACATTCTGTCCGTCAATGATATTATCCCATCGGTGTTGTAAGAGTATCTGGTACTCCAGTATTTATCCCAAAGGTTATAAGCAATAGTAAATGCCTCAAGAGTTTCAAGAGTGTTGTCAATTAGAATATCACCACTCGGTGATGTTGTATCAGGTCTAACCACCCCTGTCAATTGATTAAATGTTGCAGGATAAAACGCTGTATACTGAGACGATGTCATTACAACTGGTATGGCAGTATTCAAAGACGTAGAAAGTGACGGAGAGTAGTTCTCTGAAAGCCCTACGATAGGGTTAGACGTAAGTTGATCAATTAATATAAGACCGCTTCCCGAAGTGTCCCAGTCATCAAGACTACACTCCCAGTTTCTTACATCTGTATTCCAAAAGAATGTTAGCGAATCGTCATACACCGGCGAAACATTTATGATGTCACCGTCCTGATTCGTTCTTGAGTTACCTGTAGCCGTTTGACCCGTACACGCATCATTGATAGTAATGCGTGATGTGAACAGAGCAGGAGAACTAATAATATACTCCGTGTTTTCTCTGTCTATGCCACCATGATATCTTTTGTTTTTAGCAGAAAGAGCAGTTGAGAATGTTTTGCTTTTAAAGAATCCATCAACCAGAACCTCGCTTATAACACTAATCCCTGTTTCCTTTCCTATACGCAATACCTTACCGGCTCTTGCATCCATAAAGTAAATCTGTCCTCTATACTGAGCAACAGATTCAGGGTTATTGTTTACCCCATATTCTCCCACATAATAGTTTACTGGACCCAGTATCATATTTGACGCTACAAGAGACTCACCAGAATCCGCTGTGAGTATATTTCTCTGAACAGGTACAACACCAGCACGGCGCTCATGTATTATATACATTAGTTGATCATGGGAAACCATAGACTTAATTGAGCCGTAGTCATAAGACATATCGGCAAAATTCTGCATCGTCAAATTAAATGACGAAAGTCCAAGTTGTGTGTTTTCAAAAGAGAATGGATCTGAATAAGTTATAGAACCATATCTTTTTATAGTAGTTGCATCAGGAAGATAAGGATAACTCTTACCTAATGAAGTGTAATCTGATTTAAAGAAATCACTAACACGAGGATCTTCAACCCAATCAACTAAAGCATTTTGAGTATACGCTGCTGAAAGGTTTCTCCATACGTCTCCTTTTCGCGGAGCACTACCATAGAATAATGTACGTAACCTAAAGTATGAATCACCCTGATCTATATTAAATACAGAATCAGGATTAGTAACAGTCATTACATGTAGGCTTAAAGTTGGCCATGTGTATGTAGTCTCACCATAAACTCTAAAAGAATATCCAGACTTAGATGTATCTTCTACAACATTACCCACTGTAATACTTGATCCACCTGAAGTTTCAATATTATCTCCCTTGAAAAATCGTATTGGTGAACGAAACTCTACAACGTCTCCTGTTTGCGAAACTATCTCAATGGTTGCGGTTGTGCTTACGCGATCTGTCTGGTGAACACCTACGCTGTCTATAGATTTGTTTTCACCTATTTCGTAATAGAACATTTCCGTGAAGGCATCGCTCTCTCGGTATATTTCTATAACACATTTGTTGTTCCAGTTGGAGGTGTTGTCCATTAAACTACTGGTATTCCAACCAGGAGTATTGTTGTCTTCTAATACAAGAAAGTCACCAGTTGTATTTTGAATGGCTGCCTTTGAACTTCTGTCTAAAATAGGATTTAAGGTAGCGTCTGCTAAGAGAGTTATCTTTTTAGATATCCTCCATGTTTTTGTTTCTTTAAGATTGTCGCCATATGAAACTATACGAACTCTATCGCCTTCGGCAAAACCATAGTTTATGTCAGCGCCTAATTGATTATCATAAGAATTGTTTCGCCCTTGCAGCGTACCTATTGATAGATACATACTCATTGTTGATCCAAAACTTCCTTCAGCCGCATCATTTAAAGCAAGATAGGCTCCGCCAATAGAGTACTGAACCTTGTTTATTATTGATCCTTGGCCAGCATAAACAACACTGAACCTATCTGCCCAAGCAGGGGCCTTATGGCGTATACGCATTGTAATATCTGCGTAGCCATCTAAATTATTTTGATTTGAACGATTGTTAGTATGCTGAACAAAAGTCTCATCATCTAAAGGCTGCACACCACCTGGTCTTCCTTTTTGATCATAGTATAGCAAACCAAGTTCATGACTTGAACCAGACTTAAAACACCTGTTACCATCCATGTCATCATTAGCAATAGCAAAACTACCTCCCGCTGTAATGTATCCTCCATTGCGCTCAATCGATGCGCCCTTACCAGTGATACTTGCACCCTGGTTTGAAAGATAAAGTCCATTAGTAGTTGGCACAAGATTAAAACTACTGCCACTATTAAGCATTGGTAACTGGCCATCGATGTTTGCTTCGATAATGTCAAATGATGAAGATGTACCAAACGGCTCTATGACCTCAGCCTCCTTTGTTCCGAAAACCAATTTATTGATTCTCATGTTCACAAGGCTTAAAGACAACTTGTAGGTGTCAACACCAGTCGTGAAGTTTGGATTAGTTCTTCTAAACCATACCTCTCCAGCACCCGCAAAAGCAGCGGACTCAACTGTTGTTCTGGTGCCAAAGCCTGTAGTAAAAGTACTGAAGCCTGCCTCTCCATCTTGAGGCATCAACTGAGTAGGGTATAACCCATCGACTTCATTTGCTATAATCGTCTGTATCTCAGCACGAGTTTTGTTAGCCGGTATATCTATAATCTTTCTTACCTGAAAACCACTACTAATAACCTTAATACCGTTGTTGATCTTTTTAATACCAACACTTTCTTCTCTTGTATCTGAAGTTCCTTTTTGAGATATAAATCTTATTTGAGGAGGAGAGTTTAGCGTTCCTGAATCAAGGTTTATCCCAGTCTGATAATTAGTACCATTGGCAATAGTTCTAAGACCCGCCATTCCTGCAAGTTTCTCCGCATCTGTACCACCTGCAAGACCTACTAAATCTGTACCGGCTGCATCATTATATAATTTAAAATTACCAAGTGAGTCAACAAAGTTAAAATCTCTGTCGGTTTTGAGATCATTACGTATGGTCATAGCACCGTCATTCCAATTGAATGATAGCAATACTTTTGAGTCTGCGGTAACTCCTGCTATTGGTATACTGCTAAAGTCTATATCTATAAACTCACCTAAGTAAGGAGTTAGATTAGTGTTTTTTGAAATAGTTACTTGATAGGTATTCGGCTTCTCGTTATAGTTAGGTAACGCGTCTACATCCATAAACGGAAGGTTGTCGTACCCTTCGGTATAACCACCATAAAAAAGACGCCCCTGAGACAGTGCTTGACTATCTGCTTTCTGAGGTACATTATCGTATCTCTTATCTTGAACCTGAGTAGAAAGACCTATATAGTTAGAATCATTCCTAAAAAATATATTCTGTGTTCCGGTTCCGTTGTCATTAGGTATAGTGTCAATCAAAAAGAATGGAGCATCCTTATCACCAATACGCCCGTAGATGTTTAAATCTTTTACATCTGCTGCGCTGTATGTCACCTGGATCTTGGCCTCATTATAAAAGTTTCTTGCACCGGCATTTATAAACCCATCTTTCAATTGAGACTTAGATATACCCAGTAAAGAGTATGGACTTAATGCACTCTGCTCACCATCAAAATATTCATATTGATAAGCAAACTGAAAGTTTTTTTCGAATATATCATTCTGAGGATAGTTACTATTGTTTTGAAAGGTAACAACCGGAGGAATTAAAGGCGGTGCCTTTGCCACTGTGATATATGCCAGTCTTTCTTCATCACTACCTGTTATAAAATTAGCAGGGTAACCTCCTGCACCAGATACACTTTGTTCAGCAAGGGTAGCGTTAATCTTTTTTGGTTGACTTAGGCTGTCATTAAAGTATAAAAGTATGTTGTGATTTGATAGCCGAACTATGTCAGCATCAACATGACCTTCTTCTGTAAACTGCAACACAGAGCCTTGATAAACAATAAATGTTTTCTTAGCGTTTTGATCATATCTAAATATCGTATGATTGGTGGCACTGTTGTAACAGAAATAATATATCTGCGCTGACTGCTCATCAGCAATAGATCCTATAACAACATTAGTACCAGCCGGTATAGTTCCGTTTTCTATTGTGTCTGCTCGACTAATATTACCCCAAGCATTTTTTAAAACTTGAGCATCTATCTCTGAGTCTATAGATACACGTACGTTTTGAGCGTCAACCATTTCGGTACGCTTGATCAAACGCTCATCATCGTCACTGTTCAGATAGCGTGGTATGATTTTATCAATAGACGGCATTGATTATGCTTTAGGACTTAGTTTGAAATTTCTTCTGCTTGTGCTTAACGCATCAAATTTATTCCACGATTTCAATCGAGCATTTGCCAATCGACGTTCGTTATAGTATTCTGCACGAGCGCGCTGTTTCTCACTTACAGGTACACTTGATTTACGATGTACTGTCTTGTAATATATATAAGCACGTAACGCTTCTTCTGCGTATACAGGCACACAAGGGTTACTTGATTTAGCAGCATCTGAAATATACTCAAGAACTACCTGGGTAGTATCTGAAAGTAATGATATCTCAAATCTACATTCTGCCCAGTTGACTCTATACTCTCCTGCACCTTGTCCACCACCAAGACCGTATAGACGTCCCATTGTAGATTCATAAACAAAGTTTCTGAACACATAAGAATCAAACCCCAGTAAGTAATCTGGAATAGCATCAGCCGGTTGATCAGGAAGAAGATTCATGTTAGGGTTCTCGGCAAAAACATATACGAGTCCATCATTACCCAACTGCCCCATCTTGACCATGTCAACATAATCAGACGGCATGTCAACGGTACCCAGTGATTGATTAACATCAAGCAATACTGTTTTAATAGTATGTGCTATGTCAAATCCAAATTCACGGATACCTCTTAACGCATACTGACGCAACATATAATCAGACGCATTAGACCCATAGTCATCTGCATCTATACTCATTGTGTAGTCGTTAACTACTTTATCTACTGTTACGTATGACTGACTCATTATCTATTCTCTTGTTTCGTTATCTCTGAATTAGAGTAATTGTATACATTCGCATCACGAAGGTTTACACCTATAAGTAAAGCAATCTCGTTAACCAACTCACCAAAGTATTGCTCAGGTAATTCAAAGTCTACACTGTTTGCGGCAAGATATAATTCAACACCTGCTACAGAAGAGGAATAACCAAACTTAGGAGACGCTGTTGTTTTTGCTCCTGTCGTTGGGACAATACCTTGAGGCAACTTAAAGTACCGAAGGTTGATTTTATTTATGCTTGTATTTACATTAGGGAATATCTCTATCTGATTTGCAATCAATGCAACAGGGGCATCATCTGAAGGTGCTGATAAATCGCTGTTTAGTATTCTATCAATATGATCTTCATTGTAGCACATCTGCACAAGAGACTGTTGTTGAACACCCAGTATCATTTTGCCAATAGTTGATATTGAAATTGCACGAGCAAAATCAGAAGGCTTATCCACTACTCCAGAAGTTAAAGTCAACTCTGACTTCTTAGAGAATGTAGACAGATCTTCTTCTATCTGTTTAGCACGCGCAAACTGACGAGACCCGTCCAATGCACTACGACGTAATCTATTAGCCATAGTCATTTCTTCAAACAAACTATTGAATACATTCATCTGTGCCATGCCTGCGAACTCATTGAAAATTGCCGGCGTAACAAAACCTCTTTGGTCTTTGTTGGCTATGTCTCTAACTGCTTTGTAAACTCTTTCTACACTTGCCATAATAGTTTTTGGCTTTACAGCAAATATACGAAATAAAAAGAGGGGGTCTTACGGGACCCCCTCTACTGCTTACATGTGTTTAACAGAACACATATACGAATAATGTACTGTAAATCTACGAAAGTTTTTCTAATCGAGATATTAGTTCATCGTATACAGACGCTCCTTTTTCGGTAAGACAAAAACGAACCATCATGTCTTTTGGATCTTGACCAGCAGGAACAGATATAATTAATCTACCACTGTCAAACCAGTATACTCCGTCAGGCTTACACGATATGATTTGAAAATCATTTGATTGAATAACTGCTGATCGAGTCTTAACGCGTGGATCATCAAACATAGCAATAAAAGTAGCGGGGCTGCTTTTTGCTTCGCGTAACATCTCTCTACGGATATCAATCATTTGTTGTTCAATGTTGATTCCTAAAGATAAAGCAACTGCTAATATCTCATCAGAACCTTTTGTACGAACAAGGGAAACAGCATCATGAGTCAAGAACTCGCTGTTAACCACTTCTTCAGAATCTCTACTGTTGTCTACAATCTTAAACAACTTACCGCCGTTTGCTATATTACTGGGGTGTAGTTCAAGAAACTTAGCAAGGTTTGGTTTATTATACGGAACAGCCAATAGACCATCTCTGAATATGACGTGTTCTCGACGAGACTTTTCGTTCTGTTGATCACGGAATACACTTGGTTCTCCAGGACAATAACGTATACTACGAACCTGATTTGTTTCTGGATCGTATACACTTACCTCTGATTTTATTTTTGAAACGATACCGCCTCCTTTTGGAATTTCAAAAACCTTAGTGGTTTCTGGAGCCGCATCTTTTTTGATTACGCTGTAGCCTTTTTTAGGCGCAGGTGTTTTTTTTGCTGCCGCCTTGGGAGCAGCCTTTGTTGTAGTTGACATTTGAATAGAATTAAAAAATTAAAAAAGAGAGGGGCAAAGCCCCTCTCCAGAAATCATTATCCTTATGACTTGATAAGGATGTGTTGGTTTGCTGCACGAGTAACCAATGCACACTCAGAACGGTAGTTGAACTGTAGGCTATCTGTGTTGGTGTTATTCACACCTAAGATAGAACCTGTCATCCAGTGCTCCATTTCACGAGAGTATCCGTTAGTGTCCTTGTAGTTCAATTCCAAAGCAGCGGCACGATCACCGGTCTTAGGATCAACTACAGTAGTCAACGGAATCATTGCTCCTAAGTAATCAGAACCAGCCAACAATGTTGGGTCGTTCAATAACTTCCAAGAGTGCTTGTGGAATGTGTATCCACCACGCTTGAATGAATCGAAGCCAAGTTCTGATCCACGTCCACCGAATGCACCGATACCAGAAGTTACATCAGTGAAACCAGCAGCGCCGTTCAATGAAGCAACCATGTCATCAATTGCCAAAGCCTGAGCAGTATTCACGTACATAGCGTACTCTGGTGCTGCACCTTGCTTGTCAAGTTCTGAGATCAATACATCCATTTCAGTGAAGTCATCGATCTGGCCATTCTGTACAATACCACGATTCTCAATAGCAGCGAAGTAACCTTGTCCTGCTGTTGGTGTACCACCGATATTTGTAGTTGTCAATGTGTTAGTGATTGTCTCACCTAACAATAACATCATTTCACGCTTATCGAGGAAACGAGCACGAGTGTCCATCTCTCCTTTTACGTACCAACGGTAATCGCCGTTACCTACATTAACCCAACCAATGTTAGTTGCTTGAGAACCTGTAACCTTAAACACCTCTTTGATGATGTTGTAAGCGTTTGTACGCTTGATTACGTTTGACTCCAAGTAACCAGTGTTTTGATCAGATCCTTGTGCAAACAAGTTACCAATCACTGGTAGGTTAACAGCAGTAGTAGCAGCAGTAGCGCCGATGTTACCACTTAAAGACTCAAGAGTATAGTCAGCAGTTGCATTGTGACCGATCTCACCAGTTGGAGAGATAGCAGTAACCATCATGCGGTGCTCACCATTCCATAAGATTACATCGTTTAAACGCAATACGTTAGCGTCAGCAGTTGCTTTCTTCACTACTAATGTAGTTGCAGTAGAAGCCGCTGTTGCCGTTGGGTTTACAGTTGCGTAAGAGTGTAGACGAGTTTCTTCCCAGTATTGAACCTCATCGGCGGTACCGCTTGCGCGTACGGCGCCTGTAAGGTTTAGGAACCCCGTTAAACCACCTGAGATTTGCTGGTAACCATAAGTTTTAACCAACTGATCACGATTGTCAGGAGCATTGATTTCGTCAATAAAGTCACCCAATGAAGTGTATTTCGCTGGGTCAAGACGACGGAATACCGCAGCCTTGTTGTCATTAAACACCGGAGGTGCTGAAGATGTTGCCATGTTATTTTGTTTTTATAGCGTTATTTTAAAAATGTTTGTTGCCGTCCCAAAGCATCAAGTACCTGTTGGGCAACAGAATCTCTTTGACTTTGCTCTGGATTAGCAGTAGGATTACTGGCGTCAATATTCGCTGCCTTCTCAACGACATTGCGTTGTCCGTCACTCATACCTTGCTGGTAAATGCTCTGTAGGATATTCGGTAGGTTATCAGTAACCGTACGGTGCATATTCCAAAGATCATGGTCCCAGTTGCCCGTGTTATCCACGTACTTATCAAAGAACTCAGTCATGTTGCCGTTATCCTTGGCCAACTCATTGCGGTAATCAGTACTCACGCCATAATTGAATTCACGACCACCGGGGAGTTCAAAGGCAATTTCGCCTAACTCTGTTAATGATTGTGCATTCGACCGAGACCATTCCACATCAAATGGGCTTTCAGTTTCAACAACATTTGAAGACCCTTCAGCAGGTAGGGTATACGCTTCACGTAATGATCCTACATTCTGTCTGGCCTTCTCTGCGTCAATCTTCAACTGAAGGTTTGAAAGTCTAACTTCTTCTTCAGAGAAAACATTTTCATCAGTCTTGTATTTAGATGAGATTAATAAATCAATTTCATCATTACCAAGAGATGGATACTCACTTGCCATATGGACCCGCATAACAGTACGATCATCCATTTCGGACGGATCTAATGCCTGGTAACGGAACCAGTCTTCAGGTGAGCGACCTGTCTTCTCCACAAAATCAGCAATGACTGCAATCCGTGGGTCGAGACTTGACTCAGATATAGATTGAGGCTCTGTTGGTTCTTCTTGCGTTGCCTGCATTTCGCCTGTTAACGCTTGAAAGAAACTTTCAAAACCTTCACTCTCATTATTTAAAGAACTTTGCTCCTCTTGTACAGGAGCCGTTTCTTGTTCTACAACCTGTTGTACATCTTGTTGTACTTCTTGTTGTACTTCTGGTTGAGCCGATTCAACTACTTGTTGCGGCTCACTTTCATTTGTAGGTGCAGGCTCTGCACTTACCTCTGGTGTAGGCGCTTGCACATTATCTTGCACAGGTGCCTCTTCTGTAGTCTGTGGCTCTCCGGGGAAGGTATCAGTAATAGTGAATCCTGCATCCTGGATAGCCTGCTCCATTTGGCTTTCTACTTTTTCCATTCTATTTAATTTATTTATACAGCAAATTTAATACATAAACTGTATGTTTGTGGAAGTGAGTGCAATGGCACTTACTGTGGTTAGGAGTAGCCAAAAGAAAAGGGGACCCTGTTAAGAGTCCCCTTTTTATATATAGTGTAAGCGGTGTTTAGTAAGTATCCTTTGCTCCTGGATTAAATCCTGCTTTAGCACCAAGCATTGTCATTGTTGCTTTCTCTGCTTTACCACCTGCTTTATACTTCTTAGTACCACCTCTTCCAGCGTTACCATCAACAACTGAGTCGCTGTTAGAGTCAAGCATCTTGCGAGCCATCTCTCTTTGGCTTGGGTCTTTAAGTAGAGCCTTGAGTAGTCCCCCACTTTTGTACATTTTCATTAGTCGATCATCCATGTCAATAAGATTAGTATTGCAAATTTAAGTAATGTTATGTAAGTTTAAGGAACTGAAATTCATATCATGAAAACAAATTACGAAACAAACATCAGTGTTGAAAGTAAATGTGTGTTGACAAATATTGCTGACTACGCTGCAAGCAACATGATGAGAACAAAAGAAAAGTCTGAGTTATACGCTAAGATTATAGATCGTTGTGTGTCTATGCTCGGTAAACCTTAGTCTTCTTTTTAACGGCTTTGGGTTGAGGAACATATTGCTTTCCTTCTTTTGTACCCTCCCTTTTCGCTCTTGAAGTAGCATTATATTCTTCATCTGAAAGCGCAGCAATTGCCGCTGTAGGTAGGTAACGCTCTCCTGTCTTAGATGAGGCCTTACCTGATTTAGTACGCCACTTTTGTTTAGTCCATTTTCTTAGGGACTCTTGTGCTTTTTTTAAACCTGGCATTATTTGTATCCGCCCCCTGCGGCTTTATAGGCTTTCGCTAACATCTGTGCTTTACGAGCAGACCACTGCCCTGCTTTACCACCTTTAGTACCAGCCATAATTCTTTTAAACAAACGCTTACGCATCCCTGGCTTAGTATAGTTTCCTGATTGATTTACTTTTGATTTGTACTTCTTAGCCATTACCACTTTACTTTATTGGCCCAGTACGCAGCAGAGAATTTACCCTTCTTAATGTTCTTGGCGTGACGGGCTTTAAAGGAAGCACGTTTCTTTTTCATCTTGTCAGATTCACCTGCCTTTGGCTTACCCGCTGTTGATGCTCCTTGCTCTCCAAAGCGAATAATCTTAACCTTGTCGCCTTCTTTAGCCGCTACAATATGTGACTTTTTAGGATGATCTGGAGTCCGCTTAGGTTGATTAAAACCCTTGAGTCTATATCGTTTTAGTATGTTGCCGTACTTACTTTCTGCCATAAAGCAAATATAAGTATTATCGTTTTATGCCGGGTATAGCGAGGTGTATCTCAATTTTCTCAATAAGTTCTAAAACCTCATTACTTTCAAGACGACGAGAAGAAATCATCTCATGTAATAATTTTAATTGATCTGTAGTTAGATCTAAGAAGTGTCTCATTTTTATAAATAATTAAAGAGTCTGAAATCGTCTTCATATATTTTTTTTATAATCTCTCTTGATTCATTGTCGTATGGATCTTGATCTGTTTTCGCTGTATAGTTTACGCGGACAAATTTCTCTGGTAGTTTCTTGTTATGATTCTCCCTGAACAGTAACCAATCATTAGCAAATGTCTCGTATTTAAAAATATGATCTACAAGTTTGTGCCTCCGCATTAGATACAAGAAGTCTACCTGTGGTACAAAATGTATACGGTCATAATCATCTTTCTTAAATTGTAGTAGCAAATCTGTTTTAATATAATCTTGAAACCTTTCAATCATGTTTGGCTCCTCTATAGTCTGCTGTCTTAAAAAATTATGTTTCCACGCGGACCATATTCGATCATAGGGGTTACGTACAATAGTAAAGGATGTATATTCAGAAAGCATTTTATTGCTGTATTCCTCTGTTAGGTCAAAGAATGTGTAATGCTTATGACCATGTCTGTTATCAATCTCTTCTTGAGTCCTCAATTCTCTGTGGATCGAAGTTGTCATACACTTTGGTACTGCTATGAAAACTAATTTATGATTATGATATACCATTAGTTTTGTTTATTACAAAACGAGACAAGTATATATCTCTTACCACTGTGTACTGGTCTTCCACCATGCCTATGTGTTACTTGCCCAGGATGAACAGCAATATGCCCCACATCTCCTACGTGTGTTTGTTTTTGATTATAGAAATATGTACCTCCCCCTGTATAGTCTTTGTTTAAAGTTAGCACCGAACTAATAACAGCGTTGTCATGATGCAGATCTAAGTGACCCTGTGTATCTGTAGTGTATTTAATCATGAAGTTTTCACTATCCATATTTATCCATGCTTTACCGTGAAGGTGCCACCTGGTTATCGCCGCCGGAAAAACAAACTCTTTTAGAACACGCTTGTATATTTCGTCGTACCCAAATGAAGATATTAATGTATCCACTGTTGGATAAAATTCATGTCTTTTAGTTTGCCATAAAGCCTTCTGCTCTGCCTCATCTATAAGCAATTTGCAAAACTCTTCTGTAAACAAAGGATATGATATAACATCTTGTATAGGCTCTTCAAATATCATGTCCCAAGCCTTTGTCTTAGCAGCAGGATGAATCCATTTATCAACCCATTCAGGCCATTTGCCAGATTTAAAAATCTCTTCGTGAACAGTAGACTGGGTTCTACTTGTGTTGTCATTAGATGACTGAAAAGCAATATCTTCTTTTAGCGCAAGTGCACGAGTATCTCTTGTTACCCAGTCCCAATCACCTCTTGGATGGACACAATAAGTAGCAGGAATAAATTCATCTGCCGCTGTTATATACTCCTGGAAGTTATGCTGAGTAAAAGATAATGCACCTGCCTGGGTAACCATATACGCATGCAAGTTATAAGAGTATCCAGGGACTACAATATCCCCGTAATCATCTCTATCTGGAGCCATTGCTCTGCGCCCTAAGTAAAGCATGTCCCATGTACTTGGATCAGGAATAATTGAATAATCTATCTTGCCTTTAAAGAAGAAATCTTCCTCACATATTAAAGCAATCTCTGTTTGATCCTCTACAATTTTCTTCCAGGTATTTAAATGTGCTAAACCACAGCCCATCTCACCGACTGTTACCGGTTGGTTCCACCATTTATTATCACTGTTCATAGCCCATGAATCATGTGGAGACCATTTATAATCTTTAAAAGATCTTGCGTCTACACCTGGCACTATCACTACGTCACAATCAATACCCGCTTCCTTTAGTCTACCTGTATACTCTTTTAACTTTTTGTCAGAGGTGTCCATAGATATTACATAGACTTTTTGAATCATAAGGCTTTCCTTTTTATTAAATAAAATTTCCCATTCTTTTGCTACTAACTTCCAGTCACGAGAGTTAACGTATTCATCAACCTTAGACCAATCTGTTATATGTTTGCTAAACTTATTTAAAGTTTCTTTAAGCCCAGCAATAGGATTGACCAAAGGTCTTACATGGTGTCCCAACATTTCAATCGCTGTTAAACAATAAGTTTCATTGTATGTAGTAGGGTAATACCAACTCTCACACTTAGACATTAGTTTATACAACTCTTTATTAGAGAGACTACCATGAAAAGTAACACCTTCTAATTTAGATACACGCTCGGAAAAGTTTTTATTGTAGTACTCCAAACCATAAGCAGGTGTACATATATCGAGAGTCCCATCAAGGTATCCTTTTTCAATATCACTGATTACTGCATCAAGTCCTCGTTCTGGATGAGATGTGTATATGTAAGAATCTTTTTTCTTAGTGATGACAGGCTCAAACAGCGATGTATCAAGGCCATTGCCAATCACCTCTACTTTATCTACTGATAAATGATCCGGGGCTTCATTCTTTATAAAGTATTCTTTATGCCAATTGGTAAGACAAACAATTGTGTCCGTGTTTAGATAAGCATCTTTTATATCTGCGTCAGACATACGCTGGCCCTTGTACCAATAGTGAGGATGTTCATTGTGTAACCAGAATATCTTCTTAGTCTGTGGCTTTAGATTATAGTATTTTAAGTAGTGGATATATGATACACCGATAAGTATATCTATCTCTGGGATCTCACTTATGTTTTTTAGATCTACATAATTAAGGGATCCGCTGTTGGGGTATTTATCAGAAACAGGCTTGACCTGGCCTACTACAAAAACACTATGCCCTTGTATAGCCAGTGACCTTGATAACCCCATTATACATTGCTCGGTTCCTCCTATTCCTTCTGAGTTATAATAGGGGTTCCAGGCACTTGCATAATATCCTGCGTGGAATACAATGACCATTTGTTGATACAATTAAATTAACTATTGCATCACTAAAGATACATTATCTAACTGGTCTTTACAATTCTACTGTATATCACATATGCCCCGTCGGGTATATTATCTATGTATGCAAGCGCTTCTGCCTTTGTTGAGAACGAACGAAACTCATCGAAGTTATCATCAGTCCTTTCCCATGATCCATCGGTTTTTAAATTCGCTGTATTGTCTGCATTTTGTATGTAGAAACTTTCTTGAACCGCCATATTATGTTAATCTTTGAACCATTATACCTCTATATACACTTGCGGATTGCGTTGAGTGATTCCAAATACCATCAAGAGCATTGGATGTAGTCAACTCATATGCATCACCAGATGTTGATTGGAAAATAAAACATGCGCTAAGGGTACTGAAGTCTCCATAAGTATTATGACGGAAGTATTGAATTGCCGCTGAACCTATTGGGTTTGTGCTACCCCCTGTCACTTGCTTTAAGTAGAAACCTACACATGAACGGTTGTTGTAATTAGACTTTAGTGTCACAGAGTAAGTACACAGATATGTACCCGTTGCTGATATAGTAATTTGATTAGAACTAATATCTACGTTTGTACCCGCTTGACCACCACCTAAAGTTCTGTTTATATTACAACGCGTTTGAGCCGTAGTAAATGTTTGACTGGAGTCAATTCCGCCAATCATAGGAGTAAATCCAGTACCCGGTGTTCCAGAAGAACCTGTCTGACCCTTCTGTCCTTTAGTACCGTCTGATCCATCATTACCCGCTGATCCTGTCTGACCCTTCTGGCCTTTGACTGAAGTACCAGCCTCACCTTTCTGTCCCTTGACCGAAGCACCAGCCTCACCTTTTTGTCCCTTGACTGAAGCACCAGCCTCACCTTTCTGGCCTTTGACTGAAACACCTTGCTCACCTTTTTGTCCTTTGACTGAAACACCTTGCTCACCTTTTTGTCCCTTGACCGAAGCACCAGCAGCACCCTTCTGTCCCTTGACCGAAGCACCAGAAGGACCTTGGATATTTCCAGTTGGTACCCATTGAGCGCCGTCCCATTCATAGACATCACCTGTGGTAGTATCTAAGTACTGATCTCCAACATTAGTACCTGCACCACTCGGTGGTCCAACTGCTGAGGTCCAGTTATCTCCTTCTTCACCTTTCTGTCCCTTTGTACCAGCCTCACCTTTTTGTCCTTTGACACTGGCTCCAGCCTCACCTTTTTGTCCCTTAGTCGCAGTACCAGTAGCACCCTTAGTACCGGCTTCACCCTTCTGGCCCTTAGTCGCAGTACCGGTTGCACCCTTAGTACCAGCCTCACCTTTTTGTCCCTTAGTCGCAGTACCAGTAGCACCTTTAGTACCAGCCTCACCCTTCTGACCTTTAGTAGCAGTACCGGTAGCACCTTTAGTACCGGCTTCACCTTTCTGACCCTTAACTGAAGCACCATCAGCACCCTTCTGACCTTTAACACTTGTGCCCGTTGCACCTTTATCTCCAGCAGCACCTTTTGTTCCTGCCTCGCCCTTCTGACCTTTAGTAGCAGCACCAGCAGCACCCTTCTGTCCTTTACCACCTTGTGGCCCCTGGATATTTCCAGTTGGAACCCACTGTGCACCATCCCATTCGTACACGTCACCTGTGGTAGTATCTAAGTACTGATCACCTACATTGGTACCTGCACCACTCGGTGGTCCAACTGCTGAGGTCCAGTTATCTCCTTCTTCTCCCTTTTGGCCTTTGGTACCTGCCTCACCCTTCTGCCCCTTGACAGATGCTCCAGCAGCGCCTTTATCTCCCACTTCTCCTTTTTGTCCTTTGGTAGCAGTACCGGTAGCACCTTTAGTACCAGCCTCGCCCTTCTGACCTTTAGTAGCGGTACCAGTAGCACCCTTAGTACCAGCCTCACCCTTCTGGCCCTTAGTGGCAGTACCGGTAGCACCTTTAGTACCAGCCTCACCTTTCTGTCCTTTAACGCTTGCTCCGGCTTCGCCCTTCTGTCCTTTAACAGATGCACCGGCCTCACCTTTCTGTCCTTTAACAGATGCACCGTCTTGTCCTTTCTGACCCTTATCACCTGCTTCACCCTTTTGGCCTTTAACGGATGCGCCATCTTGACCCTTCTGACCCTTACCGCCTTGAGGCCCCTGGATATTTCCAGTTGGTACCCATTGCGCGCCATCCCATTCATAGACGTCACCAGTCGCTGTATCTAAATATTGATCACCTACGTTAGTACCTGAACCACTCGGTGGTCCAACAGCAGAAGTCCATGAATCACCTTCAAGTCCTTTCTGACCCTTAGTTCCAGCCTCACCCTTTTGGCCTTTGACACTTGCACCCTGTGCACCCTTGTCTCCAGCCTCGCCCTTCTGTCCTTTGACCGAAGCCCCTTGAGCACCTTTATCTCCTGCTTCGCCTTTTTGTCCTTTTACCGAAGCACCGTCTTGTCCTTTCTGACCTTTGGTTCCGTCTTCACCCTTTTGACCCTTGACCGCTGTACCAGTTGCACCTTTGTCTCCGGCTTCTCCTTTCTGACCTTTGACACTGGCACCAGTTGCACCCTTGTCTCCAGCCTCACCTTTTTGTCCTTTAACTGAAGCGCCTGTTTGACCCTTGTCTCCAGCCTCACCTTTTTGTCCTTTAACAGAGGCTCCATCGATACCCTTCTGGCCTTTCTCTCCTTTACCACCTTGTGGTCCCTGGATATTGCCAGTAGGAACCCATTGCGCTCCGTCCCATTCGTAGACATCACCTGTGGCAGTGTCAAGATATTGGTCGCCAACATTAGTGCCAGAGGTAGATGGCGGCCCAACAGCCGATGTCCAAGAGTCTCCTTCTTGGCCCTTGACTCCTATTTCTCCTTTTTGTCCTTTCTGACCCTTATCTCCAGCCTCACCTTTCTGACCTTTAGTACCAGCCTCACCTTTCTGTCCTTTATCTCCCGCTGTTCCTTTATCTCCTGCTTCACCTTTCTGACCCTTGACAGATGCTCCTTGTGCACCCTTGTCTCCAGCCTCGCCCTTCTGTCCTTTGACAGACGCTCCTTGTGCACCTTTGTCACCCGCTTCACCTTTCTGGCCCTTGACAGATGCTCCATCTTGACCCTTCTGTCCTTTACCACCTTGTGGCCCTTGGATATTACCGGTTGGAACCCACTGTGCACCATCCCATTCGTAGACATCGCCTGTATTAGTATCTAAGTATTGGTCGCCTACATTCGTTCCGGGACTTGAAGGTGGTCCAACAGCGGAAGTCCAAGAGTCTCCCTCTTGGCCCTTAACTCCTATCTCTCCTTTTTGCCCTTTCTCACCTTTCTCTCCTTTATCACCAGTAGTTCCCTTGGTGCCGTCAATTCCTTTTTGGCCCTTGTCTCCTTCTTCGCCTTTCTGCCCCTTAACACTGGCACCTGCTTCACCCTTCTGACCTTTAACCGAAGCACCGGCTTCGCCCTTCTGTCCTTTAACGGAAGCACCGTCTTGACCTTTCTGACCCTTATCTCCTTCTTCTCCTTTTTGACCTTTGACCGAGGCTCCGTCTTGACCCTTCTGGCCCTTACCTCCTTGTGGACCTTGGATGTTCCCAGTTGGTACCCATTGAGCGCCGTCCCATTCGTAGACATCGCCTGTATTAGTATCTAAGTACTGATCACCTACATTGGTACCCGGAGTAGACGGAGGTCCAACAGCAGATGTCCAAGAGTCTCCTTCTTGTCCTTTAAGACCTATTTCACCTTTCTGGCCTTTTTGTCCTTTATCTCCTTCTTCACCTTTTTGGCCTTTGGTACCATCTTCACCTTTTTGACCTTTGTCTCCAGCAGCGCCTTTATCTCCAGCGACACCCTTCTCACCAGTTTGTCCCTTATCACCAGTGGTACCTTTAGTACCGTCAATACCCTTCTCTCCTTTGGATCCCTTATCTCCTTCTTCTCCTTTTTGCCCTTTGACTGAAGCACCATCTTGGCCCTTCTGACCTTTCTCTCCTTTACCGCCTTGTGGTCCTTGAATGTTTCCAGTCGGCACCCATTGCGCTCCGTCCCATTCGTAGACATCACCTGTATTAGTATCAAGGTATTGATCACCAACATTAGTACCTGGAGTAGATGGAGGTCCAACAGCGGAAGTCCAAGAGTCTCCTTCTTGGCCTTTAACACCGTCTTGTCCCTTTTGTCCTTTTTCACCTTTATCTCCAGTGGTTCCTTTGGTGCCATCGATACCTTTATCACCTTTAGTACCGTCAATCCCTTTTTGACCTTTGTCACCCGCTTCACCTTTTTGGCCTTTTACAGATGCACCGTCTTGTCCTTTTTGTCCTTTTTCACCTTTGCCACCAGCAGGCCCCTGTATATTACCGGTAGGTACCCACTGAGCACCATCCCACTCGTAAACGTCTCCTGTATTAGTGTCAAGATATTGATCACCTATATTCGTGCCGGGAGTAGATGGGGGGCCTACTGCTGAGGTCCAAGAATCACCTTCTTGCCCTTTAACACCGTCTTGTCCCTTTTGTCCTTTATCTCCTTTGTCGCCAGTTGTACCTTTAGTACCGTCAATACCCTTCTGTCCTTTGGTACCATCGATGCCCTTCTCACCTTTATCACCAGCAGTTCCCTTGTCTCCAGCCGCACCTTTGTCGCCGTCTTCACCTTTTTGGCCTTTACCACCAGCAGGACCTTGGATGTTCCCAGTAGGTACCCACTGTGCACCATCCCACTCATAAACATCACCAGTCGCTGTATCAAGGTATTGGTCGCCTATGTTAACACCTGGAGTACTCGGTGGTCCAACAGCAGATGTCCATGAGTCACCTTCTTGACCCTTGACGCCATCTATACCTTTCTGGCCTTTCTCTCCTTTGTCTCCCGTAGTCCCCTTAGTTCCGTCTTCACCCTTCTGGCCCTTCGTACCATCGATACCCTTCTCACCTTTGTCCCCGGAAATACCTTTGTCCCCCGTAGTTCCTTTGGTGCCGTCTTGACCTTTTTGCCCTTTGCCTCCTTGTGGTCCTTGTATATTACCAGTTGGTACCCATTGAGCACCGTCCCATTCGTAGACATCACCGGTTGCAGTGTCAAGATATTGATCACCTACGTTAGTACCTGGAGTACTCGGCGGTCCAACAGCGGAAGTCCAACTATCTCCCTCTTGTCCTTTAAGACCGTCAATTCCTTTCTGACCTTTCTCACCCTTGTCACCAGTGGTTCCTTTATCTCCAGTATCCCCCTTGGTGCCGTCAATCCCTTTTTGACCTTTATCGCCAGCAGTTCCTTTATCACCAGCAGTTCCCTTATCTCCTGTGTCTCCTTTAGTGCCATCAATACCTTTTTGTCCCTTACCTCCAGCAGGCCCTTGAATATTTCCAGTAGGTACCCATTGAGCACCATCCCATTCGTAGACATCGCCAGTGGCCGTATCTAAGTATTGGTCACCTATGTTAACTCCGGGAGTAGATGGTGGGCCAACAGCGGAAGTCCAACTATCTCCTTCTTCTCCTTTTAACCCGTCAATTCCTTTCTGACCTTTCTCTCCTTTATCTCCGGTAGTACCTTTATCGCCAGTGGCGCCCTTCGTACCGTCAATACCTTTCTCACCTTTAGAACCGGCTTCGCCTTTATCACCAGCAGTTCCCTTATCGCCAGTATCACCTTTGGTACCGTCAATTCCTTTTTGCCCTTTGCCTCCGGCAGGACCCTGGATATTTCCGGTGGGGACCCATTGGGCACCATCCCACTCATAAACATCGCCAGTGGCCGTATCTAAATACTGATCACCTATGTTAACTCCGGGAGTAGATGGTGGTCCTACCGCTGATGTCCATGAATCTCCCTCTTGACCCTTGACGCCATCCTGACCTTTCTGACCTTTCTCACCTTTGTCACCGGCAGTACCTTTGTCTCCGGTATCTCCTTTAGTACCATCAATACCCTTCTGACCTTTGTCGCCAGTATCTCCTTTGGTACCATCAATTCCTTTTTCTCCTTTTTCTCCAGCGGTACCTTTATCACCAGTATCTCCTTTGGTTCCGTCAATTCCTTTTTCACCTTTGGCTCCGGCCTCACCTTTATCACCAGTGATTCCCTTGTCGCCAGTATCTCCTTTGGTGCCATCAATTCCTTTCTCTCCTTTTTCTCCAGCGGTACCTTTGTCTCCCGTATCTCCTTTGGTTCCGTCAATTCCTTTCTGACCTTTATCTCCAGCAGTACCTTTATCACCAGTATCTCCTTTGGTACCATCAATACCCTTTTGGCCTTTGTCACCAGCCTCGCCCTTATCACCAGTAATACCTTTATCTCCAGTAGTACCCTTATCACCGATATTTCCTTTAGCGCCTTCTTGTCCTTTGGATCCATCTATACCTTTCTGGCCTTTGTCTCCAGAAGTACCTTTGTCTCCAGTGTCTCCCTTTGCACCGGTATCTCCTTTAACACCGATCTCACCTTTAGCACCTTCTTCTCCTTTTGCACCGACTTCACCTTTGTCGCCCTGTATGCCTTTATCACCAGTAGTACCCTTATCTCCAGTATTTCCTTTTGATCCAGTATCACCCTTAACTCCTATTTCCCCTTTAGAACCTTTAAGACCTATTTCACCCTTCTGGCCCTTTTGTCCCTTGTCTCCTTTGGCACCAACAAGTTGAGTAACACTACCAGGAGTTATTACCGCTGTTGTTTGAGGTGGAAGTGTTATGTCGAAGACAAGTCCGCCTGCTTCTATTACTATGATTTCTACTTCAGCCATTAGGGGTTGTTCTGAAATTTATGTTACGATGTCCTGCACTACTTCAAAGGTTCCATAGAACCAAGTCTCAACAGTGCCAGCAGATGTAAGTGTTGATTGAAAACCATATACATATGTACCTGCTGGTACCTGCATATTAGCCGCTGTTATAGTCACCACGAGATTTCCATTGATATCTCCAGTGGTAGTTATATCGGTATTGGTTATAACCAGTGGTCCATTGTCATATTCTCTAACTTCCATTTTAAAAGAGTATAGAGTAAGATCTAACTTCACACCATTCGAGGATGCTACAACAGAGTTTAAGATAAACGTGTCTCCACGACGCGTACAGATATTTAACTGTGCAGCGTTGTTCATATTTAAGTTTGTCGGGTTAGGACATGAACATGGACTATTTGAGCATCCGCAAGCCATATTACGATAGGGTTAAGTTTGTTATTACTTCTTCTTCCATTGGGGGTCTCTCTCCTTGACGTTGAGCGATTAATTTACTTTGAGCAGCAGCCTGCTTATCTATTCGAGCATCTTTACGGTTCTCTGATACTGCCTGCTCTTGTTGCTTTACCCCACTCTCAATTTGTTGTTCAACAATACCGTACTCTCCTTTTATGTTTTCTAATTGAATCTTGTATTGATATTCAAGTTCCAACAGTTGTGCTTTTGCTTGGGTCTCTAATTGAATGCGCTGTGCTTCTATCTGAGCCTCCATTTGTTTTTTCTGCATTTCAATCTGACCTGCAACTTGTGATGACTCTGCATTTGCCTGTGCTTGCATCTGCATATTTTGAGCCGCTATTTGTTGCTGCTGCTTCATACGCTTCTTGCGACGAACAACCAATAATCTTTCGGCTTGCTCAACATCCTTTATTTGTCTGATCGCAATAGCATCCTCAAGATCAATTTCTTTTTGAGCAAGCGCTATTTGAATATTTTGTTCTAAATAGGCCTTGTCCATCTCACCCATTTCTGTAACAACCATTACTCCAAAGTTGTACATAGATAGATTATCAAACGAGGTTATCACCGCCATGTTTGTTTCTCCAATAGCATTAGTATATGCCTTGTAAAGAATACTTTTTGGTGGTATAATCTGTAAACATTTCACAACGTCTTCACAAACCTTTTTGTAAAGAACCATAGCAGCGTTAGTAATATCATATATAGCATTGTTACCTGCGGCTATTTGCTGCTGTCTAACGCCCACAAGAGCATCTCCCTTGGGTGAAGTTCCATCCATGACCTCATTGATCCCTGTGGCGTCTCTAATCATCCTTAGATAGTGATTGTATATAGCAACCAATTCTGTGATGTTTCTGATAGCATTTCCTATTTCGCGAACCGGTGGGTTTTGGAATCCACCTTCTGGATTTTTACTTCTGTAATAGAAGATACCAGTTTGTTCGTATATGTCTTGAATCTCTAATGGTTGAAGTTCTCCACCTCTACCAAGTTGTACATTCTCTAAGCCCTCGATATCTATGATCAAACCATCAGGCTTTGCCTTAGCAATAGATTGTTGAATCTTGAGGTGTGTGATTTGTAACATATCAGCAAACCCAATAACAGAGGAAACCATTGATTTAGGAATCATTCCTCTAATGTTTGTTGCAATGGCGCTGTATGATAATGTAGCACGGGATATATCGTGTACGTTCTTAGGTATGTTTTTCTTAGGACCGTAGTCAAACATTAACTCTGTACCCACAATGTAAGTACCTCCGTATACAGTAGCGTTACTCATGTACATTGCTTCTCGATCGTATACCGATTGTTGAGGAGCATTGTACTCTGTCCCTTTGTAATAAAAGCCTATGTTCCCATAAGCAGATTCTTTCTTCTCGTATATGATGTTGTCAACAGACATGAACTCAAAGTCCATAACTTCAACCTTGTACTCATCGTATCCCTGACGGTAACGTGTTCCTGGACGATCATAAGTATATCCAGCAGAACTAAATTGAGTCGGATTGTTTCCGTACTTGTTCATTACGGTCTTTGCAATCTGTTCGTATTGCGCTTCAGTAAACTGATCACCGGCAATACGCTTGAGTTCCATTATGGTTATGAACTTAAAGTGTCCAGCATATGTCAGGTCCCCAAAGTTCGGATCATCAGTATAGTTATGGACAAACCGTTTTGGATCAACATATTCTTCTTTGATGCCATAGTTAGGATCATTAGTACGTTTAGCCACAGCCATACCAAGTGTGGCCAAGTCTTCAACACAACGGCGATATATAGATTCATTAAAGTTGTTCCACTTGAGAGTCAGTTCAGTAGCAATCTGTGCAGATATCTCAGCGTCAGTTTTGATATTTGTGTCAAGAAATATTTCTGTTTCCTCTGGTGTTTCCGGTAGTTCATTTGGATCTACTGAAACATTTAAACCAAGTGCTTTAGCCTCTTCTATTATGTTACGGTTTTCAATACGTAAAATAGTAGCGGCTTTCTTTTTATCTTTTTCTGATCTTGAAAGAGGGTCTATTGCCTGTATTTGTGGATAAGGCTCTTTAGATAATATTTTGTTTACAACAATCTTTACAAACTTTGGAACGATTGGAACAGGTGTGTAATCAAGAGTTAATAATGTTCCATCCCCGTTATTAGGGTCAAGAGAATTTAGAATCTGTCTGTATATAGACGTGTCTTGAGTTCCCTGAGCATAGTCTCTACAGCGTTCCATTTCTGTATTTCTTCTGCCGTATAATGAATTTTGATAGTCACTCCCAACCCATTGAGCGAACATGGCCTTTGCATATTGCAAGCCATAAGGCATAGACATCTTTTCCTCTGTGCCTGCTAAAGCGTCTGGAAAGGAAGACTGTCCTGATTTATATTGGTTATCCATACTTGAGATTGCTACTTATGCAAATATACTTCTTATTATTTTCGTATAATTATCTGACCCTTTCTGAAGAATTGCTTCTTTTCGAAATCACTTTTTACTTTAACAGGCTTATGTCCTTGAGCAGCAAGTAATGCCAACCCGCTTGATATGGAAAGGTCATACTTAGTCCTGTCATCTATTTTAAAATTAACCCAGTCCTCCAGTGTTCGCTCAAAGTACATCTTGCCAAACTCAAGAGTATCTTCATTGAGTCCAACATGGTCATGTATATATGCTTCGATCGCTTGAGCATGAGCCTGTATAACATCCTTTGAATTCGATGGTATACCCTTGGTTTTAGTTTTAGTGCTTTGAAATTTAGAACCTAAATGCTCTGGTCTTTCCATTAAGAAATGATCGTAACCTCTTGTCTCAAAGTACCTTGCGATACCGTACTTATTGTTTTCAATTAACACAGGGTATCCATAAAACTTAGCCGCCATCAATACATCCTCATAAAATATTTTAGCAAGAGGTGGTCGAGAAGCATATTCAGCAACAAACATATTCGATGGGTGACCCATGTTGAATTTATTATAGAAGTGACAGGCGCCCTTTGATCCTCTTCCATCTACTGTTGCATCGATGTCATAACTATCCACACCGGCACATCCAATCCAAGCGTTATCGGGTTTGGTTTTGTTTCTCAAATCAGAAGGAGGCATCCATGCTACACGCCATCTTCCATTTGGATCAGGCTTAAACATAACTTCTGTGTCCTGCTTACCGCCAGACCAAACAAAGTTTCCTACTACAATTGGAGAAGGATATAGATCATCATTGTATTCTATCTGTTCGTAAATCTTTTGCACATTAAACAGAGAGGCTTTGGCGCTATCTCTAAATGCCTCTGCTTCAGTGAATGGGAACTGGCGTATTACCTCGTTGAGTTCATAAGAATCGTTTACCAGTGCTTTGCGTTCGTTTTTTAAGTAAGTCTTTGCTCCTATAGATATAGGCTCCTCATACTCCGTGTAAAGAGTTTTCTCTGGATCTTCGACCACTGGCATCCCATACCTATCAAAGAAGCCCTCAAGGGCATCGTAAGACGGTATAAAGACAGAGTACAGTCCGCTACGTGTACGCCCATTGTCATTTCTTTCCCTTGGATCACTTGCACCATACAGATCTCTAAATTGTTTACCGCCTCTGTCCAGAGGATTAACGGTGCTACCAACAAGAGCCTTGCCTACTATTCTACGACCAACCAACAAACAAGTACGCTGTATCCTCCAGGCTTCTCTTATGTCGTTTCCCTTTTCCCACTTACCCGCTTCATCCAAGTATAGCATATGGAGTTTTTCCCCATCATATGCATTGGTTGTAGTGTTCTTCCAGTTTACAATTGTATTGAGTGCTTCACCAGAAGAAGATGTCTTATTTTTCTTTGTGATTCTTTTTGATGGCTCACGAAATGCGAGTTCCATACGGGGGTTGGTAGTACCGTCTTGTATAGGTTTAAAGAAAAAAGGTAGCGACTTATACATAGGCACCACCTTCTTCATGAATATATTTTCTTGTGCATCTGTTCCTGTCTTCGACATGATGCCCAATAATTTTTCTTTTACCTGGGTTCCTTCATTGACGAGTATAGATGCGGACATATTTGTGTATCCAGAACGACGACACTTCACATAGATCTGTCCAACACATCTTGGATCTCTTATACAGGCTTCAAGATGTACGAATAGTTTCCTTTGAAAGTCGAGGAATGATGGGTATCCAATATCGATCTTACACCACTGTAAGAAGAAGTAATGGTTACCTGTGATATAGGTAGGTACCCCGTTGTTGTAAAACCATACTCCATCTCTACGTCTTTTAAATTCTTCGCTTATATAGGGTGTGAACTTTTTTCTAAATGATTCCGGCATCCCAAGCCATTCTTCCATTGACCGGATCTTTTTGATATCATCAGGAAGTCCCTCTCTCACCCATCTCTGATCTTCTTTTTTTAAATTATTAAAAAGTATATCTTTCTTGGCTGGCTGCTTAGGGAACTGTATGGGTAAGTCAAAGTATAGCCTGACGTCTCCGGAAGTTTTGTCAGGGCAGATATTTATTACAATCTCATCTTCTATTTCTACAAGTCCCGCCATTGTTTAATAATCCCAGTAGATGAAGACTTGATTACTTTGAGAATTTTTCTGCGAATCCTCCTGAATAGTCTTGCTCTTCTTTAATTTGCCCACTTTCTTTAAGTGTCTTAATGAGTTGTTCAAGTCTTTCTCTTTCAACAATAAGTTCTTTAGCGTCAACAGCGGTAATTTTAATTGACTGAAGTTCGGCCTTTCTTTGAGATCCGCTAAGTTCCTGATCTACAGGCTTTTGTATTTCAGCAATCATGTTGTCAATCGCGATATCCATCGCTGCAACTAATCTTTGCGCTGTAACTATGTTATGCTTCTGCTTCGATGACTTTGCCATGTATGTGTTTTAAGTATACCCTAAACATTGTTTCACCATCAACCTCCATTCGATAGTCAGAATTCTTTCGAATAATAACTTTATCGCCAGGTACCAACCCAGTTTCTTCTAATCTATCAGAACCATACTTGATATATCCATATTGGTTATACTCATGTTTCTCCTCTAATAGATGCAGTGTGTCACTTTTTAATTCTTGTTCTTCTTCTGCTGGTGTAAGGAATATCCATTCTCCAAGTAACTTAACCTCACCGGTTGTTTTACTTTTATGTGCATACGCTTGACAAGACAGGGGGTCATGTCCTCCGTCGTAATAGACTATATATACATCGTTGTTTGGATCAAGCCACTGTCCTCTTTTTGCGGACTCTTCTAATTGATCAGCACCATCCTGAAGAACTAAGTGGTTACCACCCAGTATTACATGATGATGAAAGTACATTGTGTCTCCAATCTCTACCCCTGTGTCATATTTTTCTGGAACGCCAACAACCTCTCCTTCCATGGTACGATGCTTAAACTCATCCCACTTAGTGTCAATATATATCTCCTCTCCGTTAAGAGTTACGGTGTCCTGGGTTACATGAGGAACCCTTACAAGAAAATGTTTTAAAGGTCTCATATTGGTTCTGGAGCCTCAAACTTTAATTTTGTTGTAGGTGCTTCATCCCAAAGATTTATTGCAATAGCAGATCTTGTTCCTTTGGTCACAGTTGTAACTCTGTGATGTATGTTACCTGCGTCAAATATGATTAACCTATTATACTTTGCTTGAATTCTTTCAGGCTCATTGTCAGGACCATTAGAGAATATCTCAAGATAACCACCTTCTATGTCCATTTCAACAGGATAGAACACTGTACCTATGATAGGGGCTTTTATTTCACCCGTTGTTTTCCATAAGTCTTCGTCTTTGTCTAAGTGCATATTTAGGTTAGACACTCCTTTACCTTCACCGTATTGTCCGGTCCAGTACTCAAAGCCATCTAAAGAAACAGATCCATACGGAGGATAGTCTCTCCATATATAACAGATTAGTCTTTTCTTTAATGTATCGTCTGGTGAGTTCCACCATCCGTTCCACCAGTAGTAAGATCCGTTATCACTAAATAGGTATTCTTTGTTAAGTTCAAGATCCATCAAAAGATCTTGGTCTTTTATAAAATTATCAATTACAATCATTCGAAGTCACAATCATGTTCAATTAATACTGGCATATCATCTACTGTCTTCCAAAGCATTATACCCTGTTCTTTATTATAGATGTATACAAGATAGCGACGAATTCCGTGTTTGACAAAACATCTGTCGTCTAATACGATAGAATCGATTACTGACTCTCCTGCCTTCTGCCCTACATAGTAAGCCATGGCATCTTTCGGGTTTTGCCCGATAATGATTTTTCTAATAAGTTCCATTTCATTTAATTTAACCAGTAGTCAATTGAAGAGGAATCCCCTCTGTCACTTTCATCTTGTAAATAATTAGTGAAAGTATCTTCTACTGTATCTGTCATTAATTCATATTCCTCTATTGCGGACATATGCATGCCGCACATAAACTCATACCTGTCATTGGTATCAAGGTCTTCGTCTCCAGGTAAAAACGCACCAAAACAATACATAGATAGGAACTCTTCTTTACCGCCATAGGAATCCATAAGATCATCGATCTCGTCAAGTTTTAATCTTAACTGCTGGAAGAATTCTAATCTTTCTTGTTTTGTCATTATAAGGTTGCGTTATCACCCATGTACTCAACCTCAAGAGATGTATTGACTCCATACACGTTAACACCTAACCCGTCGGCTTGACCTGTGAGTCTAATTTTATAACCTGATGCACCATCGGAATAATAAAGAGCAGAAAGAGTATATGTGCTTATTTCTCCGGCTACTGCTGGTACCGTTATCGTCCGAATGATTGTACTATTAACTTCTATATTAAAGTCCGCACCCGCAGTTAGTATTACCTGTATAGTTCCCGTTATTTTAAACCACCCTTCAATCTCATTTATTAGAACTGAATCTCTTGGATCAGAAACTTGAGAAATAGATAATCCAGGTTGTGAGGCACCATTGGCCAGTGTACCAAACCATACTGAACTCCCAGTTGCCGTAGTTGCACCAGTCGCCGAACTGTCCTCGTATATCTCTGCGTACTGAACAAGCGTGTTGGTCGCTGCACTACTCATTTGTAAGGTTGCTCCTGCACGAGCATACATGATGCCTTGTGTTGCCGTACCAGCGGTTATAGAATTACCTACTGCCGTTGCTAAATCCGATTGCTCAATGTATTTATAAGCACTGGCGCTTTCATCCCAGATCAGATACTTATCATTAGTCGCCGGCTGAGTGATTTGACTTAGTAGCGCTGGGTCTTTTAACTCAATAGTGCTACCTGTTGCAGATAGCGGTGTATTTGCTGTGATCGATGCAGTACCAATTGGGCTGGTGCTGAGGTTACGTGTTACAACAACGCCACTACCATCGAGCATAAGAGCCGTAGTGTTTGATGTGGATGTAGATGGTGTCCCAGATATTTTCAGGGATCCCGTAGTCTCTACTGTATCTGTAGATATCTTTAACGCTGTATCGTTGCCTGCTCCATCTTCTACAACTTGCTCAGTGGCTGATGCCTCTGAAGATTGAAGTTTCAAGAGTAGATTAAAAGTATCCTTTATTTTATTTCCGCTAAGTGATGCCATATGATTATGTTTGTATCAGCAAAGATACTGATATGCCTAAAAGTAGGGTAGACCGAAAGAAAAGATTCCGAGAATTCTCTAAGATAAACAAAAAGTTTGTCAAAGAAAACTATTTAAAGAATCTAACATACCTATACAGAGATGCTAAAAACAATTATAGTCTTACCAGACCTGAAGTAGATTTCATTTTGTTTGTTTACGATCTTGAATTTTGGACAATAAAGTACGTTGCAACTAAAATGCAGAAGAGTGAAAACCAAATGCGGAAGCATTTCATATGGACACTAAAGAGCAAAGGCTTTATATATAAACACTTCGATAAACTAACACCCAGTCATCACATAGAGGATCATATATTTAGAGAAGAGACTAAGTATAACTATGCAGTACGATACGCCTTAACGCAAAAAGGCCGGCTAATAGTAGCCCGCCTTTACCGCAAGATGGGTGGAGAGGAGGAGTTTAACCCTTAGCCTTGCGCGCGGCATCCATTGCTGGATTGCTTTTTCCTTTATCGTGTGTTACAATTCTAAATGGCGCCTCGGCTGAAGCACCTTTGTGTGGTTTGTAATCACCTTTCATCAAGAAATGACGACCGCCTTCTGTCATCCAGTGGTAACCCTTTGGCGCTGAGACCTTTACAGATTTGGTTGTTTTCTTTAGTTTCATCGTCTATATTTTTTACCTGTTGCTAAGGGATCAGGAATGTAATTTGAAACATAGTTAACAGAACGACCACCCTCTTCAAATCGTTTTCTAAATGGGAACGGTGGATCCTCTTCTTTTATTCTACCCTCTGGCAGTTTATCAACATCAATTCCGCGCACCTTTAGTTTAGGCTTCTTATCACGCATCTTTACCTCCTCACCAGAAGATCTGTAAATGAGTTTACCATCTTTCTTAGCGTATGTTTTAGGATCAAAGATCTCCTTGGTAACACTGGGGTTACTAAATCGACCGTGTCCTAAAGCACGGGATAAGGCTCTGTAAAACTCATCAGGTCCTGGCATCTAATAGCGACCTAAAGTGCTTAGTACTTTATTTGCATGGCGATTGATCTGCTCTTCAGTAGCACCATCTTTACGCATCTGTCTTACCTCACGGTCAACTTGTTTTCGTAGTTCCAGGTATGCTTTTTCACCAGCACGCTCTCTATCCTCTTCCGGGGTAGACTTTCTATAGCCCGGTGGCTTTGGTGGTCCATACACTTTCGCCTTTGGCTTTTCTTGTGGTGGGTTCTGACCACCTACTCTATAGGTCTTTTTTTTCATTGTCGTGTTATTTCAAAAATGATATCGTCACTTACGTTCGACATTTTACTGAAGTCAAAGGTACAAAATTCAACTGCAAGTTCTGGGTCTATAGCCTTCACCAGAGTTTCAATCCATTTTATATCCTGCACATCCTCAATGATCATCTTACCTCCTGGCTTTACCTTACACAGATAGTTCTCTATACAATAGACCTGAGACATTAAACTATGGGGACCGTCATCAATAATGTAATCATACTTGTCATCATCAAAGCAATTAACAGCGTCAGCAGTATAGCCATCCATCTCATAGAGTTTCGCACGAGGGTACTCTGTATCTCCTGACATCTCCTTGAAGTTAGAAATGGTTTCATCCCATATGTCCACACCCTCAATAACAGCATTGGTAAACCACTTGTGCCATAACATAACACTGCCGCCAGACATCACACCCAACTCAAGAATATTAGATACTCCCTCCCTGTCTGTAAACTCTTTGCTGTAATAGTTTTGTATATAAGAATGATGACTTCCTTTATCAGTCAACATGGTACCACGAGGATCAGGATGGATCAACTCTGCTCTGTATATCTTCTCTAACTCTGATTTTGCCATACACAAATATAGTATCTTTGATCATATGGAACTACGTGTAATAAGAATGTACAGCCAAGATGATTTTACTATTGGAGCACTGTACGCAGAAAGTAAAGAAGGCAGAGAGTTTCTCTGTTTTACTCTTGAAGATGAAGATAGAGATGAGAAGGTAATGGGCGAGACCCGCATACCCGCCGGCACCTACCGCATCACACTACGAACAGTGGGAGGATTCCACAACAGATACAAAGACAAGTTTCCGAAAATGCACAATGGTATGCTTTGGGTAAGAAACGTACCTGGGTTTGAATACATCCTTATCCATATTGGCAATACCGATGAGCACACCGCAGGATGTTTACTCGTGGGGAACGCCGCAGATATGAAGGGAACAATAGGTAAGAGCACATACGCATATCAACATATATATCCTAAGATATCAAACGAGTTACTTGATGGTAATGACGTATGGATCACATACGAAGACTTCGCTTAATTAATTTTATAACATGAATAAGAATATAGCCATCGAACTTAAAGAGTTCGTTACAGTCGTAGCAACAAGGTTCTCAAGAAAAGACAGAGAAGGTAACTTCAACAACGAAGACTTTGCTGTAGAGAAAGTAATACCAACGTCAGACCACACCGCAGTAGTTAGATTCAAAAAGAATACCGGGAAGGTCGGACTCGCGTTTTTCTACTACATACCAAGAGGACAATCAAAAGGATGGAAGTACTTCTTCCCAACAGATTCACATGTAAACGGATTCAAAGCATTTGAATTCCACAAGTTTATAGTGGAGATGGAAAACTATGACCATAACTTCTGATTGGGTATTTATACTCTTGACATTCTCCTTTTTTTACCCTAACTTCGTACCATCAGTATGAGGTTCTATTGAGCAACAACTGTAAGTTTCTTTAGCATAGCGACAAGAAGAAACATCAGTGGTTTGTGAGACACTTGATTCAGAGAGTGAGCAACCGTCACACAGATTCACTCCGTTGCAAAGGGGCCCTCTCTTTGCTCAAATTTTTCCCAAAGAACAAACATTCATTACAGCGGTAATAGTTACCATCGTCTCACGATCGGTGACGTTATTACTGCATCCCTATGAGCGCATAAATTCGCTGACAAAGAATTTCTAAAGCGATCAATCTCCAGCGCGTTACAACCTGCAAAATCTATTGAGTCATGTTCAGGGCGGGGATTATATATATATGTACACGTCCGCGCGCCAAAGCCGAAACCGATTCTCTGACCCCAGGGGGGTCAACGCGCGCGCTAATCCTTCCAGGATTTTGGGCTTTACTGCCCTCAACCAGTGCCCTACCTTTGGTAGGAGGATGTTAGGGGAGGAGGTCACAGCCCAGCGATTCCCGCGCCCCCTTGTAAAGGGGGTGGGAACAATAACCCCCCGA